>Ga0207866_1000480_pt1 | contig 57232 bp, 54 predicted proteins | sample HigsolmetaAR203D_FD_184835 | JGI IMG/M metagenome (GOLD analysis project Ga0207866, IMG submission 184835) | Ionic liquid and high solid enriched microbial communities from the Joint BioEnergy Institute, USA - AR20-3-D (SPAdes) (version 2) ...
TCAACATTCGCGGGAACAGCTACCGCCTCAAGGACAAAGTAAAAACCGGAATCTATTCGACACCAGGCACACAGGTGGGTCAATTTTATTCCGGCGCTGGTGGGTCAAATGAATTCCGGCGTTGACAGCAATTTCTTTCACGTTGTCCGGAATCGTTACTTGCTGGAGTCCATTCATCATGAAAGCATTTATGCCAATCTCGGTCACGCTGTCCGGAATCGTTAAGCTTTCGAGTTCATTGTAGGCGAAAGCATGATCGCCAATTCTCGTCACGCCTTCCGGAATCGTTACACTTTTCAGATAATTGCCTTCAAAAGCATAGTTTTCAATACTCGTCACGCTGTTCGGAATCGTTACATTCGTGAGTGATTTGCCAGAAAAAGCCTCGTTACCGATTCGGACTACTTCCAGACCGCCTATGGTTTCGGGAATGACCACCTCACTGTCAGTCCCGTTGTAACCTGTAATCTCGGCTTTCCCATCCCCAATGATTTCATAATCAAATACTCCCTCAGTTGCCGCCGCCGCTTCTTTCATGTTTCCCACGATGACAAGCAGCATCAAACCAACCATCAAAAACGCGCATTTGGAAAAGGTCCGTAAGCAAACCTTCATTATTGATTAACCTCCTGTATAATAATGGATATTGTCATATATTCAAATATTAAAATGAAATAGGATGCAAGTCTCTTAAAGAATTCTTAAAATATTGGCTCAAGTCCGCGGACTCCGGGGGCGATCCGGACTTTCACCGTAGAGATGACGCCCATGCCTGGCGTACAAAACAAAATAGCCCTCTCCTTGAAAAAGGATTGGGCTTTTATTGGCAACTAAGGCCATTTAGAATTGTAATTTACCAGCACTGTCACATCTCAATCTTTGTGCACCATCAATATTACCGCCTCCACATGCACCGTCTGCGGAAACATGTCCACCGGCTGGACCCACTCGATGCGGTAGCCGGCTTTGAGCAGCGCGCGGCAGTCCTTGGCCAGGGTGGAGGGGTTGCAGGAGACGTAGACAAAACGTGGGGGACGAGCCTCGCGGATTGCCTGGAGCAGCTTCTCGCCGCAGCCGGTTCGGGGCGGGTCGGCAACAACGACGTCGGGTCGGTAGCCCTGCCGCACCCACTCAAGCAGCCTGTCCTCGGCAGCTCCCGCGTAAAAATCGGCGTTGGCAATGCCGCTCAGCGCCGCGTTGCGCCGAGCGTCTTCCACCGCCTCGCGGACGATTTCCACGCCGCGCACCTCCTTCGCATGGGGGGCGAGCCACAGGGCGATGGTGCCGGTGCCGCAGTAGGCGTCCACGACCCGCTCGATTCCGTTCAGCGCGGCGGCTTCCAGGACGGCGTTATACAGACGGACCGTCTGCACCGGATTGAGCTGGAAAAAGGCGCGGGGAGACAGGCTGAACTTCAGATGCCCGAGCCTTTCGTCCATCCGATCCTTGCCCCACAGGTGGATCGTCCGTTCCCCGAACACGAGGGGAGAGGAGGATCTGTTGATGTTCACCGCAAAGCCGGTCACTTCGGGGATGTCCCGGCGGACGGCGTCCACCCATGCCGCCCGGTCCGGCAGCCGGTCCTGGGCGATGACCAGCGTCAGCTGAACGTCCTCCGTCCGAAAAGCGGCGCGAATGACGATCGTGCGCAGGACGCCCTGCCGGGTGCGTTCATCGTACGGCGGCGTTCCCAGCTGCTCGGCGATGGCCCGCACCCGGGAGGCGATCCGGTTCAGTTTCGGGTGGTGGATCGGGCAGCCCTCCAGATCGACGAGCCGCCGGGAGCCGGGAGCATACAGCCCGGTGATCAGCCTGCTCTCACCGTCGTTTGTGCCGATCCTGCCATCCCGAGCGTTCTGCCGGCCCGCAGGCTTTTTGTCCGCGTATCCCACCTGCAGCTGCGCCTTGTTCCGGTAGCCCCACGGCTCTTCCGTGCCGATGATCGGCCGCATCGGCAAATCGGCAATGCCCGCATACCGTTCGAACGCCTCCCGCACGAGCTCTTCCTTGGCCTTGAGCTGCTCCTCATAGGTCATGTGCTGCAGCTGGCAGCCGCCGCAGGTTTCGTATACGGGACAGGGCGGCTCCTGCCGGTGCGGCGACCTTTTTTCGATTTCCTTGAGTCTCGCCGTTACGTAGGAGCGCTCCACCCGGTCCACATCCGCCTTCACGACCTCGCCGGGCAGCGCCCCCGGCACAAACACCGCCTTGCGCCGGAAATAGCCGACGCCTTCCCCGTTGATGCCGATCGCTTTGATCGTCGCCACGATCCGGTCGCCGGGTTTCAGCTGTTCCGCGTGCCCAGGTGCCCGGACGCCGCCCGATGCGGTCTTCCCTCTGGCGCCCGCTCTGTCCGTATTCGCTGTGTATTTGCCCGTTTTGTCTGAACCTGACCCGCCAGTTTTCGTTTTGTTCGTATCCTTCATGTCTGTGCCCGTCCGTTCGTTTGGGATTTCAGATTGAAGCTTACACGAATCGGGGGGACAAATCAACGGGAAGACGAACCATGCCGAATGTTAAGGAATTTTTATCAAAAACTAAGCTGAGATTAAGCATCGGAAGGTACGATCAGACTGTATTCCAACGGAGAGGAAGCGACGATCATGATCAGACCTGGACAAAAAAGAATGCGGGGACTTCTGGCCGTCCTGTTGCTCGTATGCCTGGTGGCGTCGGCATGTTCGGCCGGGAGCGGCAAGGGAGAAGGAAAGACCGGTTCGGACGAGTCTCACGGCGCGCGGAATGGTGAAACCGTCATCGTGCTGTCGGATGACGGTGTCACCGTGAACGGGCAGGAGGCTTCCGATTCGCCGTCGGAGGCGGTCCATGTGGGAGCCGACATCGTGTATTACGAGGCCGTCCGCGGCAGCGAATACGGCGAGGGAGACGAGGAAGACGGGCACAGCGCGGAGGAAGCGGCGCGGCATACGGTGGTGACGATTGCGCAGCCGGGCACGTACCGCGTGACGGGGGAAATGTCGGCGGGGCAGATCGCCGTCGATCTCGGCGAGGACGCCGTCACCGATCCGGCGGCGGTCGTCAGGCTCATTCTGGACAACGTCTCGCTCACCAGCACCGTTGCTCCGGCCGTTATGTTTTACAATGTGTTTGAACCTTACTCCGCATCGGAAGACACCGGCGGAAACGTCGATCTGAGCGGGGCGGGCGCCCAGGTGGTGCTGGCCGATGGATCGGTCAACCACATCCGGGGCGCCTATGTGGCCCGCATTTACGAGGAAGGGACCACGTCCACGCTGCACAAGTACGACGGGGCGTTTTATTCGAAAATGTCCATGAACATCTCCGGAGAGGAAAAAGGAACCGGCGAGCTGTACATCGAGGCCGCCAACGAGGGGCTGAACTCCGAGCTGCATCTGGCCATCAACGGCGGCAGCCTGTACATTTATGCGCAGGACGACGGGATCAACACGAATGAGGACGGCATCTCCGTCACCCAAATCAATGGCGGGTATGTGCACATCAACGCCGGACTGGGGGCGGAAGGAGACGGAATCGACTCGAACGGCTACCTGACCATCAACGGCGGCACGATCATTGCCATGGCGAACGAGCGGAGCCCCGACGGCGGCATCGACGCGGACAAGGACATCACGATCAACGGCGGCACGCTTCTCGCCTTCGGGCGGCAAAACAGCCAGGTGTCCGCTTCTTCCGCCCAGCCGGTCATGCAGCTCATCTTCGCCGCCAGCCAGGAAGCCGGCAGCGAAATTTCCCTGCGGAATGCGGACGGATACGAGCTGCTGAACACGGAAGCCGGCAAGGCGTTCAGCGCGCTGACCTTTTCTTCGAAGGATCTTGCGGTCGGAACGGAATATTTCCTGTATGTGAACGGCGTCCGGCAGCAATTTGTGGGATCGTTCACCGGAGGCGGGGCGGGCGGCCCCGGCGGAGAATTTGGCGGCGGATTCGGCGGCGGAGGCGGCATGGGCCCGGAAGGCCAGCCGCCGGAACCGCCCGGGGGCATGGCGTTGCCGGATGGGGCGGCCTCGCCGGAGGGGATGACGCCTCCGAACGGGACGAACTCTCCCTGGGGGATGATCCCGCCGGACGGGTGGACCCCGCCTGACGGCACGAATGCGGACGGCGTGCCCGCCGACAGGCCGCAGCCGGCTGAAGGCGAAAACGGCCGACCGCCGAAACCTCCGGGCGGCTTCGTGCCCCCGGACGGATTCGGACCCGGCCGGGCTGCCGCGGGCGGGGAAGGTTCCGCCTCCTTCCTCATGGAGGATAAGGTGCAGAGCTTCTTCGGAATAACGGCGGCGTCGGCTGCAACTGAAACGTCGGAACCCTTCGCCGCCCGTTCCCTGTGATGTGTCCTTGCGAACTGCAAAAAAGCCCAAAAGGGCTGTTCCCGTCATCACCCGGGATGACGGGGAACAGCCTTTTTTCTATGCATTCATTCCCATTTCAGGGGGCCGATTCGCACGGCGCAGATTCAGACAATGCCGAAGCGGCGGATGGAAAACAGGGAGAGGTCAAACCCCGTCCGCCCGTCGACGACGAGATCGCTGAGGATTTCCCCGATGACGCTGCCGAACTTGAAGCCGTGACCGGAGCAGAAACCGTGAAGAACATCCAGAACATTTTGCTGGAGCAAGGGTCGCTGGAACAGGAAATCGACGCGGACGCCATGTTTGAGCTGAAGTGATGTGGACCCGAAGCGGGTTCGTCCCGACCGCCTTCCCCCGGAGCCGTTGATTCCGGAGGAAGGCGTTGTTCCATGATGATCGACAGAGGAGGATACGCTTGAGAAAATATTCGCTCATATCGCTTTCGAGTATCCTCGTTGTGCTGGCAGCCTGGTCGCTGGTCACCTACACCGGTTGGATTGACCCGCTCTTTCTGCCCACTCCCACGGACACGATCAAGGCGCTCCTGGAGGAAATCGAGGAAGGGATTTTCTTCGCCGATGTGGCCGCAAGCTTTTACCGCATCCTCATGGGCTTCCTCATTTCCACGATCTTCGCCATCCCGATCGGGCTGAAGATGGCCACCTCCCGCGTCTGGCTGGCCGTCTGGGAACCCTTCGTCGGATTCATCCGCTACATGCCCGCGGTGGCGTTCATCCCCCTGTCCATCCTGTGGTTTGGAACGAGCGATCTGCAGAAGTTTTTCATTTTGTTCCTCGGCGTCTTTTTCCAGGAAGTGATCATGATTGCCGACAACTGCAAGACCGTGAACAAATCGCTCATCGAGGTCGGATACACCCTCGGGTTCAGCAAATCGCAGGTGAACCGCTCCATCGTGTTCCGCGCGGCGCTGCCGGACATCGTGGATACGCTGCGCACGACCTGGGGATGGGCGTGGACGTATCTGGTCGTCGCCGAGCTGGTGGCCGCCTCCAGCGGGCTCGGCTTTCGCATCATGCAGGCCCAGCGGTATCTGGCGACGGACCGCATCGTGCTGGGCATCCTCGTGATCGGGTTTCTCGGGCTTCTCACGGACCTCATCTTCAGCTGGCTGTACCGCAGGCTGTTCCCGTGGAAGCTGATGGAAAAGGCAAAGGAGTGATCGGGCGTGGCGAGCACGGGAGAGTTGATGCTGCAGGCGGACGATGTCACGAAAACGTTTGTGAGCAACAAAAAGGAGATTACCGCTCTGGACAACGTGAGCCTTTTCATCCGCAGGGAGGAGTTCGTGTCCCTGCTCGGGCCTTCGGGCTGCGGCAAGTCCACGTTTCTCCGCCTCGTCGCTGGGCTGGACATGAAGTCCGGAGGATCGCTCCGGCTGAACGGCGCGGAAATCGCCGGCGCGGGAAGGGATCGCGGCGTCGTGTTCCAGCAGTACAGCCTGCTGCCCTGGCTCCACGCCTGGGAGAACGTGGCGTTTGCGCTCAAGAAAACGCCGGGCCTGAGCGCCGCGGAGAAAAAGGAACTGTCCTTCCATTTTCTCGAGCTCGTGGGCCTGAAGGGCTTCGAGTACCATTATCCCGTGCAGATGTCCGGGGGCATGCAGCAGCGGGTGGCGATCGCCCGGGCGCTCGTGTACAAGCCGAAGCTGCTCCTGATGGATGAGCCCTTCGGCGCTCTGGATGCGCAGACCCGCCGGGAGATGCAGGACCTGCTGATGCGGGTGTGGACGGAGGAACAATGCAGCGTCCTGTTCGTCACCCACGACGTGGACGAGGCGATCTACCTGTCCGACCGGGTGTACGTCATGAGCGCCCATCCGGGGCGCATCGCGAAGGAAATCGTCATCGATCTAAACCGGCCGCGGGACTTCAGCGACCTGTACACGGAGCAGTTCCTCCGGTACAAGCGGGAAATCGAGGAGGAGCTGATGCGGCAGAAAATGCTGCAAAAGGAAGCGCAAAAGGACGCGGCCCGGCGGTAAGCGAAGCGCGGCGCGCGGAGCGGGCGGTTGAAAGGAACATCATGGTTGGATTCGGCATATGTTGGGCATGCTATGGATGACGAAACCATGTGCATGCCGGACGGAGGGTCGAAACCAACCATGATTTTGCTGCGATTGGCGTTGTGGGCGGAAGAAAGAAAGCGCTTGACGGAGGCGATCCGGGAGCTGGGCCGGGAGACGGCGGACACGCTGTTTTTGCGCAAAAAACGGAACCAGCTGGACGAGGAGCTCCTTGAGTGGCTGCGGGGGCTGGGTGGCCAGGAGCGGGAGCGGAAGAGGACGAGCCTGACGACTTCGGGCCTGACAACGACAAGCATGACGGTGGAACATCCGGAAGCGGCCGTGGACACCGACGCGGCAGAGGGGCTGGCGAAGCCGCATGCGGCGGCGGAGGGCGAGGCGGCCGGGCAGGCATGAGCGGCGTTCGGGGTGGCGCCTGATCGCGCCGCTTTTTTTTTGTCAAGGCCGTCCGTTCATTGTACAATTTGGGATGAATGCGAACATTGCCCGGAAGGGGTTGCCCCGATGAAAGTCGTGCTTGCCACGCTGAACGCCAAATACATCCACATGTCCCTGGCGCTGCGCTACCTGAAGGCTTACAGCGGCCGGGAATTCGACATCGAGATTGCCGAGTATACGATCAAGGACCCCGCCCTGCACGTGGCGGCTGATCTGCACCGGCGCCGACCGGATGTGATCGGTTTTTCGTGCTACATCTGGAACATCGAGGAGACGATCCGCATCCTCCGCATTGTCCGGAAGGTGCTGCCCCATGCGGTCATCGTGCTCGGGGGGCCGGAGGTGTCCTACGACACCGCCTTCTGGATGGAGCGGATTCCGGAAGCGGACTTCATCGTCATGGGCGAAGGGGAGGAGACGTTCCACCATCTGCTTCAGGAGCTGTCCGGCGGCGGAAAGTTCCACTTCGTGTTCGGGCTCGCCTGGCGCAAAAATGGGGAGGTCATCCTCAACCCGCCCCGGCCGAAAATCGATCTGAACACGATCCCGTCGCCGCACCGATTCCCCGAGGACGTGCCGGATCTTCCCAACCGGGTCGTCTACTTCGAGACGAGCCGGGGATGCCCGTTCAGCTGCCAGTTCTGCCTGTCCAGCATCGAGACGGGCGTCCGCTATTTTGATCTGGAGCGGTCGAAGGAGGACCTTTTGTACCTGATCCGGTCGGGCGCCCGGCTGATCAAGTTCGTCGACCGCACCTTCAACATCCGCCGGGATTACGCCATGGAAATCTTTCAGTTTCTCATCGAGAACCACGGCGGCGCGGTGTTCCAGTTTGAAATCACCGCGGACATCATGCGCCCGGAGGTGCTCCGGTTTCTGGCCGAGCACGCGCCGCCCGGCATCTTCCGCTTCGAGATCGGCGTGCAGTCGACCAACGACGTCACCAACGAGCTGATCCAAAGGCGCCAGAACTTCGCGAAGCTGTCCCGCACGGTGCGCCTGATCAAGGAAAGCGGCAAGATCGCGCAGCATCTCGATCTCATCGCCGGCCTGCCCGAGGAAGATTATGATTCGTTCCGCAAGACGTTCAACGACGTGTTCACCCTTCGCCCGGAGGAGCTTCAGCTCGGGTTTCTGAAAATGCTCCGGGGAACGGGACTGCGGCGGGATGCGGACAAATACGGGTACATCTACATGGACGATCCGCCCTACGAAATCCTCGGCAACAGGGTGCTGCCCTATGAGGATCTGGCGCGCATCAAGCGGGTGGAGGACGTGCTGGAAAAATATTGGAACGCCCACCGCCTGGACCGGACAATCGAGTTTTTGCTGCGGCACGAGTTTCCAAGCCCCTTCGACTTTTTCCAGGAGTTCGGGGACTATTGGGAAGAGCGGGGCTGGCAGAAAATCGGGCACCAGCTGGAGGATCTGTTCGTCCGCCTGAGGGAGTTTCTCTCCGGGAAGCATGTGCGGCATCCGCAGGTGATCGAGGGGCTCATGAAGCTGGATTATTTCATGGGCCACCGGCACAAGCCGCGGAAGGTGTGGTGGGAGTTTTCGCTGGACAAAAAGCGGCGGTCGGAGCTCCTCCGCATGGCGGTGGAACGGAAGGAGCGGCTGCGGGTTGCGGGTGAAACCGGGCAGCGGGACGGCGTCGTGAGCGGCACGGACGGCGGCGGAGGGACCGCGAACCGCATCGGGATGGACGGCGGCACCGTGGGCAGCGAAGCCGTGAGCGCCGTTCCCGGCGGTGTGGACATCACCGAGGAGTTCCTGCACAAGCACGCGGTCATCGAGGTGCTTCCCTTCGACCTTGCGGTCTGGGAGGATGCGGGCGTCATGGACACGGAAACGGAAACCCTCATCATCGTCATCTATCCGCCCGATTCCAAAGGGACGCCGGTGTGCCTTTCGATGAACATGGAAATGGCCGTCAGGAAATCGACCTGACGGCCACATGTTCGTCTTTCCCGCCGGATTCCATCAGTTCCATGAAGCGCAAGATCGCCGGGTTTTCGTTTGTTCTTTTCCACACGGCGACGATATCAAACTCCGCCTCGATTCCTTCCAGATCCAGAAAGAGGACCTTGCTGCTGGCAAACGCCTTCATGCTGCTGGGCAATATGGTGACGCCGAGTCCCCCTTCCACCAGCAGCAGGTTGGTGTCGAGAAACCGCGTCTCGCTGACAATATTCGGCCGGAATCCATTCTCCATGCACATTTTTTTGATCAGGTCGTAGGTTTGCGGCGCCTCGTCCCGGGCAATGAGGATCAGGGGATCGTTGCGGATTTCGGAAAGGTGCACGTTCGTCCGTTTTGCCAGGGGATGATCGGTGTGGACCACGAGCATGTGCTTTTCCGTGTGGATTTTTCTCATTCGCAGGTCCGCCAGGTTGGGCAGCCCGAAGGAAGTGGTGATGGCGATGTCCAGCTCGCTGGCGAGGATGGCTTCGTTCAGCGCTCCGTGGTTGTAGTGGTTCAGCTTCAGTTCCACCTTCGGGTACCGTTCGCGGAACTTTTTCACATACAGCGGAAGGAACGTCCGGACGGACGGGCTCAAAAACCCGATGCTGAGGCTGCCGATCAGCCCTTCCTCGGCCTTTCTCGCGATTTCCACCGCCCGCTTCGTCTTTTCCACGATCTCAATGGCTTCCTTCAAGAAAGCGCTTCCAGCCGGCGTCAGCTCAACGATTCGTTTGTTGCGGTTGAACAGCCTGACCCCGAGTTGCTCTTCCAGATCCTTGATCTGCTGGCTGATCGCCGACTGCGCCGTGTACAGCTGCTTCGCCGCCTCGGTGAAGTTGAGATGTTCCGCCACGCAGATGAAATACTGGAGCTGTCTGATCTCCATCGCATCCCCCCTTCTCATTCCGGCCCAAGATCTGTAAGATCCCTTTTTTGAAAAATAATTTCGACAATTATGAAAACGATTCCATCGTAAGAACATTGTAAACCGATTCGGAAGAAAGGTCAACAGACGGGACTCATCAAAAAATGCGATTGCTGAAATAGAAAACTGATATTTCAAAAAAATAAAATCAAACATTATGATTGCTTATATATGGTAAACAGTTCCCCATGGGGTTGACTGGCCATTCTGCGGATGGCCGGGCTGGCACCGGGCACATTTGCGGATAAAAGGAGGGTTGCAGGTGAAGGCGGCGGTGTACAGGGGCGCAGGGCGGGTGCAAATCGAGGAACGGCCGAAACCGGTCGCAGAACCGGGGGAAGCGATCGTCCGCATCGTGTACTGCGGCATTTGCGGCACGGATCTGCACGCCTGGCTGCATGACGGAATCATCGAGCCGGGCACGGTGCTCGGACATGAGGCGGTCGGCATCGTGGAAGAGGTGGGAAGCGGCGTGGAAGGCTGGAAACCGGGAGACAGGGTGGCGATCGGTCCTCCCGGCTCCTGCGGGGAATGCCACCACTGCAGGCATGGGCGTCCGAACGTCTGCCGGCACGCCTTTGGCCGGACAATCGGCATCAGTCCCCTGACGGACGGGGCATATGCCGAATATGTACGGGTGAAGCATCCCCGGCGCATGCTCATCCCGATCCCCGAGCAGGTCACCTTTGAAGAGGCGGTGTTGTTTGACGTCATCGGAGTTCCATTCCACGGGATTCGCCAGTCCACTTTTCGGATCGGAGACAACGTGGTCGTGGCGGGAGCGGGTCCCATCGGGCTGTCGGCCGTGAAGCTTCTGCGCATGGGAGGAGCCCGGCACATCACCGTGCTGGAGCCGGTGGAGCAAAAGCGCAGCCTTGCGCTCCGATTCGGCGCCGACCTCGCCCTGGATCCGCTCCGGGAAGGGGAACGCCTCCCGGACATGATCCTTGAGCTTTACGGCGGAATCGGGGCGGATGTCTCCTTCGAATGTTCCGGAAGTCCACAGGCGCTCGCCACCATCGCCGAAGTGACGAAAAACGGAGGGGAGACGGTCATCCTCGGGGTGAGCGAAAAGCCGATGCCGCTCGTGCCGGCCCGGATCATTCCGCGGGAAATCCGGCTCAGCACATCGTTTGTGTACGACGAGGATGAGATCCGGGCCGTGTTCGACCTGATCGGCAGCGGAAGGCTGGAGGTGCGCGGGATGATCACCGACATCATCGCCTTGGAAGATGTGGTGGAGAAGGGCTTCGAGCGACTTGCGGCTTCGGACGGCCAGATCAAGATTCTGCTTCGGCCATAGCGGCGGCAGGTTCTGCGACAAACGTTGGAAATGCTCTCATCCGGGCCGGTTTTTGAAAGCGTTTTATCATTCTCGGGAACTGTCAACAGCTGCATCATGTTTCATGGCCGCAGGAAAAGAAAAGGGAACAAGGGGGATGAATTGGGATGAAGAGGAAAAAGTGGACTCTGCTCATGGTCATGCTGGTGTTCGCCCTGGTGGCGGGCGCGTGCAGCTCGGGCTCCGGTGATTCCGGATCGGGAGGTTCGGGCGGATCGGGAGGCTCGGGCGGTTCCGGCGCATCGAGCACCGGCGGCTCCGGCGGCGGATCGTCGGGAGGAGGAAGCTCGGACTTCAAAATCACGCTCAAATCGAGCACCCACTCCGCCGAGCCGGAAATTTTCACGAAGGCGTATGACGTGTTCCTGGACGAGATCGAAAAGAGGACCAACGGGCGGGTCACCTTTGACCGTTATTACACGCAGACGCTGGCTCCGCTGGAAGATCTGGTCGGCTCGATCAAGGACGGCGTGGCCGACATCGGGATCGTGCTGCCGCCGGCCCAGATGGGCAAGCTGTCACTGACGGAAGTCGGCAACCTGCCGGGCATTCCGCGTTCCCCGTGGGTCGGCATCAAGGCGATCAACGAGCTGTACACCCTCTTTCCGGAACTGGACAAACAGTTTGAGGATGCCGGCGTCGTCCGGGTCGGCGCCTTCATGAACTCGCCGTTCTACATCGCTTCCACGAAGAAGCTGGGAGACTGGAATGACCTGAAGGGCCAGCGCATCCTCATCCTCGGCGAAGCGTCCATGCTCGTGGAAAAGCTGGGCATGACGCCGGTGAACATGTCCTACGCCGAAGCGTATGAAGCCGTCACCCGCAACACCGTAGACGCCATCGCCTTCGACTACAACGGCGTCCATTCCAACGGCTTGCAGAACGACATCCGCTACTACTGGGAGCTGCCGGTGGACAGCGCCTTCGGCGTGTACGCGATGAGCAAGGAAGTCTGGGACAAGCTGCCCAAGGACATCCAGGACATCATTCTCGAAATCCGCGAGGAATTCCAGCCGGATTCCTACCACCAAATCTACCATGTGGACGGGGATCTCGTGACGAAGAAGGAAATGATCGAAAAGAACGGCATGACCGTCATCCCCGCCACCGAGGAGCAGCTGGATCACCTCTTGAGCACGGCGCGGGACACGTCCTGGGCCAGCTGGCTGAAGCGGGTCAGCGACGCGGGGCTGCCGGGCCAGGCGGTGCTCGACAAGTACATCGAACTGGTGGACAAATACACGGCGGAAGCGGAGAAGCTGGGCAAAAACTGACGACCGGCGCCCGACCGCCGCATCACAACGCAACACACATCCGTGGACCCGGACAGCGCCATGATCAGGGAAAACGGCTTGACTGCCGTGCCTTCACGGCAGTCAAGCTGTCTTGTTCCCTGCCGGCAAGCTGCAATCCGGCCGGAAAGCCGCAATGCGAGGTGAGAACATGAACGATCAACCACATCCTGCCCTGCAGGGGAAAAAGGCGATCGTGACCGGAGCGGGCCAGGGGATCGGACGCGCGATCGCCCGGGCGCTGGCCCGGCACGGCGCGGACGTGCTGCTCGCCGATCTGTACGAGGAGAAGGTGCGGGAGGCAAGCGGGGAAATTGCGGAACGGACAGGCCGCCGGACGGCCGTCTTTGCCGGCGACCTGAGCGAGGAGGAGACGAGCCGGCGGATGATCGGGACGGCGATCGACGCATTTGGGCATATCGACATCCTGGTCAACAACGCGGGCGGAGGAATCATCCTTCCCTATCTGGAGCATACGCCGGAAACGCTTCGGCAGACGATCGGCCGCAACCTGTGGACGACCGTCTGGGCGTGCTATTTCGCGCTTCCGCACATGAAGGAGCGAAATTACGGCCGAATCGTCAACCTCGGCGCCGACTCCGTGCGCCTGCCGATCTGGGGCATGGCGGCGTACAACGCGGCCAAGGGAGGCGTGCACGGCCTGACCGGTGCCCTGGCGCGGGAGTTTGCCCCGTGGAACATCACGGTCAACGCCGTGGCTCCCTGCCTCGTTGAGACGGAGCATGTGAGTGAGGCGATGCGCGAGGGGAACCTCCCCCATCCGCTGAACCTGTACGCCGCGGCCATTCCGAAGGGGCGGCCGGCGAAGATGGAAGAAGTCGCCGAAGCGGTGGCGTTCCTCTGCTCGGACCGGGCCTCCTTCATCACCGGCCAGGTGATGTACGTCAACGGGGGCACGACCCTGCTCTGACCGGCTGACACGGGCTGTGGCGGGCAAAGAGCGAATGGCAACGGAGAAGGGGTTGAACAATCTCGGCTGCGGGAGGTCTGGCATGTTGAAGTTTCTGAAAAAACTGGATTCCGGCTTGAAAAAGATCGAGTTTGTGCTCATCTGCGCGGCCGGGGCGCTGGTCTTTTTCATGATGTTTTATGTGGCTGCGGATGTGATCATGCGCAACGTGTTCAACAGCCCGATCACGGGCGTGTTCGAGGTCGTGCAGATGCTGGTGCTGGCCGTCGTCGTGCTCGGGTTTGCCTACGTGCAGGGACAGAAGGCCAACATCGTCGTCGAGATCGCCACGGAAAAATGGCCGCAGCGGGCCAAGAACTGGCTGTATCTGCTCGGATACATCGTCGGGTTCATCGGAGTGTTCTTCATCGCCTGGAGAACGTCCCTTTCCGCGATCACCGCCTTTGTCGAGCACCATATGACGAGCGGCCGGATGCCGCTTCCGACCTGGCCGATCCGGACCGTCTACGCCATCGCCATGATCGCGCTGGCGGTGCGGCTCCTTTTGGACATTCTCATCGGCATCTTCACGCTGAATCAAACCAAGCCGGACCAGACGGATGACAAGGGGGCGCACAATATTGGCATTTGACAATACCACCATCGGCGTCATCGGCGTCATCGTCATGCTCGTGTTGATGTTTCTGCGCGTTCCCGTCGCGTTTTCCCTCATTACGGTCGGTTTTGTCGGCTACTATCTCGTCGTCGGCTACAAGCCGGCCATGAACGTCATCACGAACACGTTTTACTCGAACTTTTCCAACTACAGCCTGAGCGCGGTGCCGCTGTTCATCCTCATGGGCTATTTCGCCCACTACACCGGCATCGTCAACGACCTGTTCGACACGTGCCGCAAATGGATTGGCCATACCAAGGGCGGGCTCATCCAGGCGACCATCCTGGGCGGTGCCGCCTTCGGGGCGATTTCGGGCTCAAGCTTTGCGTCCACGGCCACCCTGTCCAAAATCTGCATCCCGGTCATGCTGAACAATGGCGTGGACCGCAGGATGGCCTACGGGACGGTGGCTTCCGTCGGCCCGTTGGCCTCGATGATTCCCCCGAGCGTGCTCATGATCGTCATCGGGATCGCGACCAACATGAACATCGGGAAACTGCTGATCGGCGGCATCGGGCCGGGGGTGCTCGCCGCCATCTGCTACATGATCCTGGTATACATCCTGTGCAGCCGCAATCCTTCCCTGGCGCCTCCGATCGGGAAGGTGCCGCTAAGGGAGAAGATTTTGTCTCTCCGCAAAATCTGGCTGTTTCTGCTTGTGATGCTCATCATCATCGTCGGGATCTACACCGGCACCTTCACGCCCACCGAGGCGGGGGCGGTCGGGGCGTTCATCGTGTTCATCATCTTTTTGGTCAAGAACGGCTTGAACTGGAAGATCATCGTTAGCTGCGTGCTGGAGACGCTGACGACGACCTCGAGCATTTTCCTGCTCATGGGCGGCGCCTTCCTGTTCAGCAACTTTCTGACGGTGTCGAAGCTGACCGGCGCCATGAGCGACTTCATGGTGAACCTGCCGGTGCCGCCGGTCGTCGTGCTGCTCGGCGTCATCGTCATGTACCTCATCATCGGCTGCTTCATGGACCTCGTGGCCGCCATGTTCATCACGCTGCCGATCGTGTTCCCGGCGATCACCGCCATCGGGTACGATCCGGTCTGGTTCTGCGTGCTGCTCGCGTTCCTGGCGGAAGTGTCCGGCGTCACGCCGCCCTTCGGGCTCCAGCTGTTCATCATCCGGGGCTCCGTTGCGGGAAGCACGATGAAGGACATCTACACGGGAGCGCTGCCGTTCATTGTCATGGACCTGATCATCATCGCCATCCTGATCCTGTTCCCGGCGATCATCACCTATCTGCCGTCCCGGCTGTAGATCCGTTGTCATACGGTTTCGCGATCAGACCGATCGGATTTCCATATTTCACCCGTTTTTCAAATTGAGATACTTTTAAGTAAGAAAGTGGGAGGAAGGAGGTTGGAAGATGGACCGGGATCGGGTGCGAATCCGGCCGCTGCATGTCGGCATCAGCGTGCCGGACATCGAGGCGTCGATCCGATGGTACACCGAGGTGCTGGGATTTGCCCTGGACATGAAAAAGTTCCTTCCGGTCGCCAACGCCGAGATCGCCTTTCTGTCCCACGGAGATTTCAGCATCGAGCTGTTCGGCATCCCGGACGGCCAGCCGCTGGCGGAGGAACGGCGCTATCCGAATCAGGACATCCGCCATCTCGGCACGAAGCATATCGCCTGGGCCGTCGAGGACCTCGCGTCGTTCATGGCCGAGCTCAAGAGCAAGAACGTCGACGTGGCCATGGACATCACGCCGATCGAAGGAGATCTCGTGGCGTTCATCCGCGACAACTCCGGCAACCTGATCGAGCTCATCCAGCGGAAGGATAGCGGCGCCCGCGGGCGGCAGCAAACATCATCCATGCCAACGAATGTTCAAGTGAGGAGGGACGACGATGACAATGACGATCAACAAGGACGAACTGAAGCGGCGCTTTTCCGGACAGCTGCTGTTTCCGGACGATCCGGACTATGAGGAAGCCCGGGTGGGCAGGCTCTTCAACCGCCGCCGGCCGAAGCGGTATCCGGCCGCCATCCTGCTCGCGGAATCCGAGCAGGATCTGGTGAACGGGGTGCTGCTTGCGCGGGAGCAGGGCTGGAAAATCGCCGTCCGGGGCGGCGGTCACAGTTGGGCCGTCTGGAGCGTGCGGGACGGCGTGCTCCTGATCGATCCGGTCCGCTACAAGGAGTACAGCTATGACCCGCAAACGGGAATCGTCGTGGCAACCGCCTCCGTCAAGGGCGGGGAGGAGCTCAATCCGTATCTGGCGCGGTTCGGCCGGTTTTTCTGCGGCGGCCACTACCCGACCGTCGGGATCGGCGGATATCTTCTGCAGGGCGGCCAGGGTTGGAACGCCCGGGGCTGGGGCTGGAGCGTCGAGTACATCGAGGCCATCGATGTCGTGACCGCGGACGGCCGGGTGCTCCACTGCAGCGAGAAGGAGAACAGCGACCTGTTCTGGGCGGCGCGGGGCGCGGGCCACGGGTTTTTCGGGCTCGTCGTGCGGTATTACCTGCGCACGATTCCGCGGCCGCAGTTGATGCAGAGCGTGTATGTGTATCCGATGGAGCTGTTCGACGAGGTCATGACCTGGTACCTGAACATCCACGGCAGGATTTCCAAGGACGTGGAGCTGGTGGCCACCTCCCACGTGCCGCAGGAGCATGAGAACATCCCGAGCCGCAAGGGAGAGCCGGTGCTGACGGTCCACGGCCTGGCGATGGTGTACGACCCGGAGGAGGGGAGAAAGGCGCTGGAGCCGCTTGCCACCTGCCCGGTGCTGGACAAGGCGTTGTTCAGGAGAGAGCAGGAACCGACGACCATGGAAGTGCAGCTTGAGAACCAGCGGCTGCACAATCCGGAAGGCTGCCGCTACATCGCCGACAACGCCTGGGTGGACGGTCCGCCGGAACGGGTGGTCCCCGCCATTCGCCACATCTTCACGGATCTGGCGACGCCGCATTCGTATTCGCTGTTTTTCAGCATGGCGCCGCTTCGCAAGCTGCCGGACATGGCCTTTTCCCTGCAGACGGAAATCTACATCGCCACCTATGCGGTGTACGAGGCGGACCGGGAGGACCTGGACCGGCCGATGCGGGAGTTCATCACGAACCAGATGCGGAAGCTCGAGCCGATCACGGTCGGCCAGTACATCGGCGATTCCGATTTCACCGCGCGGCAGCTCAAATTCATGGCGGACGAAAACTGGAAGCGCCTTCTGGACATTCGCGACAAATACGATCCCGACCGGCTGTTCATCGGCTACATGACGAAGGACGACACCACACTCAACCAAAACGAATGGGAAATCGGCAAGTGACCGGGAGCGGATGGCCGGTTCGGAGACGAAAGAACGGAAACGGAACCAAGGGAACAACGATTTGAAGGGGGATGGAATCATGGGCAGACCTCATTTTATTTCCCAACTCGGTCACGTGGAGCTGATCAGCCCGAAGCCGGAGGAAACGGTGCAATTTTTCCGCGATGTGATCGGCATGGTGGAGTCGGCCCGGGAAGGGCAGTCGGTGTATCTCCGGGCGTGGGGAGACACCCACAAGCATACGCTGAAAATCACGGAAGGTCCGGAGACGGCGCTCGGACACATCGGCTGGCGGGCGGACAGCCGGGAGGCGCTCGAGGAAGTGGCGAAGTTTCTGGAGGACATGGGAGCCGGCATCGGCTGGATCGACGGGGATAACGGCCACGGTCCGGCGTACCGGTTCCGCTCCCCCGACGGCCACATCGAGGAAGTATTCTGGGAGGTGGAGCGCTACGAGGCGCCGCCCGAACTGAGGAGCGTGTGGAAAAACCGGCCGTCCAAAAACATGCGCAAGGGCATTTCGCCGCGCCGGCTCGACCACGTGACGATCCAGTCCTCCACGGTGACGGCGGACCGCGAATTCTATCAAAAACTCGGATTCAAGTACCATGAGGGCATTTATGTGGACCGCACGATGCAGAAGGAAATGGGCGCCTGGCTGTCGGTGTCGAACCTTTCCCACGACATCGCCGTCGTGCGCGACCCGCGCGGGGAACGGGGCCAGCTCAACCACGTCTGCTATGCGGTGGAATCCCGCGAGGAGGTGCTGCTGGCCGCGGACCACATCATCGAAAGCGGCTACAAGTTGGAGATGGGCGGCCCGACCCGCCACGCCCTGGCGGAAGGATTTTTCTTCTACGTGCTGGAGCCGGGCGGTCACCGCTTCGAGCTGTACTCCGGCGCGCACCTCATCTTTGACGTCGACTACCCGACGAAGATCTGGTTCTTCGACGAGAATCCGAACGATGCCTGGGGCGGCAAGACGCCGTGGAATCCGGACGGATCGCAGAAAGAGGAGTACACGAGCGAGAAAGTCCGCAGGGCGTAAGGCTTGGCCGGGCTCGAGATTGCCGGCATGGGCAAGACTTACGCAGGCGCGGACAACCGGCAACCATACCAAGAAAGCGAAGAAGGTGGGGCAGAACATGTGGCAGTATTGGCCGGAACATTACAACTGGTCCTATCAGGTCGTCCGCATCCTGAGCCAGAGCCAGTACGGCGGCGGGGAAGTCCACGAGGTGCTGGACACCTGCTCGCGTATCACACCGGGGAATCGGGACAGCTTCTACCGGGAGTGGATGCACACCGCCAACCGCACCCTCGCCCTCGCCAACCAGGCGCTGGACCGGGGCAGAAAGGAAACGGCCAGGGCGGCATACCTTCGGGCGAGCAATTACTTTCGCACCGCGGAGTTTTTCCTTCCCCACGGCGATGAGCGCAAGCTGGACACGTATCTGAAAAGCGTGGGCGCGTTCCACAGCGCCATGGAGTTGATGGACCATCCGCCGGTCAGGGTGCAGATTCCGTACGAAAATTCTTTCCTGCCCGGTTATTTCTATCAGGTGCCCGGAAAAAGCCGGACTCCTCTGGTGATCCTGTTCGGCGGGCTCGATTCGACCGCGGAGGAGATGTATTACTGCCTCGCGCCGGAGATGATGGCCAGAGGCATGTCCGTGCTCGGTGTGGAGGGGCCGGGACAGGGAGCGGCCTTGCGGCTCAACCATCTCCCGACCCGCCACGACATGGAGGTGGCCGGAACGGCGGCGCTGGAATACGCGCTGAAACATCTGGACATCGACCCCGACCGCGTGGCGATCATGGGCTTCTCCATGGGCGGGTACCACGCCGCCCGGATGGCGGCCTTCGAGCCGCGGTTCAAGGCTTGCGCCCTGTACGGCGCGGTCTACGATTACGGGGAAATCTGGCGGAGCCGGCCGGACAACCACCCGCAGGCGATCCACATCATGCACGTGACCGGCACGGACACGATCGAGGCGGCGCGGGAAAAGTTGAACAAGTTCACCCTGAAGGGCGTGGCGGAAAAAATCCAGTGCCCCACCTTCATCATCCACGGGGAGGATGACCACCACATTCCGGTCAGCCACGCGTATCGGGTGTTCAACGATCTGACCTGCCCGCGCGAACTGAAGATCGTGCCGAGCGGCACGCCGGGTTCCTCCCACTGCCAGCTGGACAACTTCACGCAAATTTTTGACATGTTCGACTGGCTTGAGGAACAGCTGGGCGCCTGAGGAGAATCCGCAGAGGAGCGCGGTTCCGCCGGTGACGCCCGCGGGACAATCGGCGGGGCATCCGGCTGGCATGACCGTCCTCAGGATGAAGGGGCGCGGGACTTCCGCGCAGGACTTTCAGGAAGGGAGTTGTGGAGCATGAAGATTCGCAGAGTCGTGACCGGCCACGACGAAAACGGCAAGGCCATTTTCACAAGCGACACGTTCATCGAGGGAAAACCCCACAACGACGACGCCGTGTTCGCGCTCATCTGGTCGACGGATCAGCTGCCGATCGACAACCAGGATCCGACGGACGGCGCTGCCCGCGAGATCGGAATTGCGTCGCCCGGCGGCACCGTCGTGCGCATCGTCGACATGCTGCCCGGCAAGAGCTCGCCGATGCACCGCACGATCACGCAGGACTACGGCATCGTGCTGGAGGGCGAGATCGAGCTGGAGCTTGACGACGGCGAGACCCGGAGGATCAAGGCCGGCGACATCGTCATCCAGCGGGGGACGGTCCACGCCTGGCACAACCGGACCGACAAGGTGTGCCGCATCGCCTTCATTCTCGTGGACGCGAAGGCGGTGGAAATCGGCGGCAAACCCCTGGAAGAAATTCACGGCTGACGGACGCATTCGCAAAGCATTTCGAACAAGGCATTTCGCGGTGCATGCGATGGGGAGGTTCGCGCGATGAAATTTGTGAGCTTTCGAAACCCGGCGGGGGAAGTGCGGGCCGGGTGGCTGCAGGAAGACGGCGTGGTGGACATGGCGTTGGCCAGCCGGGGGAAATTGCCGTCCTCGATGATGGAATTTTTGCAGGACAGCGAACGGAATCTGGAGGCGGCGCGGGAGTTGGAAAACCGGGTTCCGGCGACGCATGCCCTTGAGGATGTCCGGCTGACCTGCCCCTTGCCGCGTCCTAACACCTTCCGCGATTTTGTCGGATTTGAGACCCATTTCACCAACGCCAAGCGGAAATTCAACGAGCCGATTCCGCCGGAGTGGTACCAGATCGCGGCGTTCTATTTCAGCAATCCGAACACCTTTGTCGGGCCGGATGAGCCGGTGAAGCGGCCGCAAGGATGCGAGCGGATGGACTACGAGCTGGAGCTCGCCTGCATCATCGGGAAGCAGGGCGGCGACATCCGGGCGGAGGAGGCGGACGACTACATGTTCGGCTTCGCCATCCTGAACGACTGGACCGCCCGCGACCTTCAGCTGCCGGAAATCCGGATCGGCCTCGGCATGGCCAAGGGCAAGGACTTCGCCACCTCGATGGGGCCGTATATCGTGACGAAGGATGAACTGAAGCCCTACCGCGTCGGAGACCGGTACGATCTGGAAATGAGGGCGTACCGCAACGGGGTCCTGATGTGCTCCGGCAATTACAAGGATGTGTACTACAGCTTCGGCCAGATGATCGAGCGGGCCTCCGCCAACGTGCAGCTGTACCCCGGCGACGTGATCGCCTCCGGCACGGTGGGCTACGGCACGATTCTGGAGATTGGCGCGGAGGAGCACGGATGGCTGCAGCCGGGAGACGTGATCGAGTTCACGATCACCGGGCTTGGTACGCTGCGCAACACGGTCGTGTGACAGAAACGGTGAAGGAACCTTGCGGCCGGGTCGTTTGACAGGGCACATGGGGGAAGGAGGAACATCATGGAGGAGCGATTTCAGGGCAAGGTGTGCCTCGTGACCGGGGCGGGTTCGGGCATCGGCCGGGCGACGGCCCTCGGTTTCGCCCGGGAGGGCGGCCGCGTCGTCGCGGTGGATGTGAACGGGGAGGCGGCGGAAGCGACTGCGGAGGAGATCCGGCGGGCGGGCGGGGAGGCGATCGCCGTCCGGACGGACATCGCCAATTGGAACGAAGTGGTGGACATGATGGAGCAGGCCGTCGGCCGGTTCGGCCGGGTCGACTGCGCCGCCAACTGCGCCGGCATTTCCGGCGGCGTGAGCGCCCCGACGCACGAGTACCCCGAGGACCGCTGGCATCTGGTGCTCGCCGTCAATCTGACGGGCATGTGGTATCTGAACAAGGTGGAGATCGCCCAGATGCTGAAGCAGGGCGGTGGGGCGATCGTCAACGTCTCCTCGGCGGCGGGGCTGGCCGGACATGAGTACAACGTGTCCTACGCCGCCAGCAAGCACGGGGTGATCGGCCTGACCAAGACGGCGGCGGTCGAATATGCGACAAGCAACATCCGGGTCAACGCCATCTGCCCAACCGCCATCGAAACGCCGATGCTTATGGACGGGCGCTTGAATTTAAGGCACAACAAGGAACTGCGGGAAATATTCATCAACCGCCAGGCGATGAAGCGGATGGGCAAGCCGGAGGAGGCGGCGGACGTGATCCTCTGGCTCTGCTCGGACCAATCGTCCTACATCACCGGATTGGCCATGCCGGTGGACGGCGGGGCGTTTGCGAAACAGTGAGCACTATTGGAAAAGGATGGATCGCATGATACTGGAAGTTGTGACCTTGCGCCTGAAGCCGGATACCGAGGCGGCCTATGAACAGGCGTTGCGCGAAGCGGCCCGGGATTACCTGTCCCGGGCGAGGGGATATGTGCGGCATGAGCTGCATCGCTGCCACGAGACGCCGCGAAAATATTTGCTGTTCATCTGCTGGGAAAGCATCGAGGACCACATGGTCGGGTTTCGCCAGTCCGAATTGTACCAGGGATGGAGAGCGAAACTGCATCCCTTTTATGACGGGACTCTGGAAGTGGAGCACTACCACGCAGTGGATCTTTCCTGATGCAACAGAAGTCGAACCGCATGGGGGCTGCGCATCGCATGAAAAATACCGTGTTTCAAATCAGTTCCGTCATCAACGGCCGGGATTTGTCCCGCGACGGAAGAAAGCTGTCCAATATCCACAATCCTTACGATTTCGGCGTGATCGCCAAGGCGGTCCTGGCCACGGCCAACGACGCGGAGCAGGCGATCAACTGCGCGCATCAGGTGTTTCAGGAGACGATGAGAAACATGCCCGCCTACCGGCGGTCGGATATTCTCCGAAGCGCCGCGCAGCTTCTGGAGGAAAGGGCCGAACAATTTGCCACCATCATCGCGCTGGAGGCCGGAAAACCGATCCGGGACGCCCGCGCGGAAGTGGCGAGGGCGATCCAGGTGCTCAAGTTTGCCGCGGACCGGGCGAAGCTCCTGAATGGGGAACTGGTGCCAATGGACGCCGCCGTCGGCGGGGAAAATCGCATCGGCATGGTGCGCCGCTACCCGATCGGGGTGGTGACGGCGATCGTGCCGTTCAACTTTCCGCTCAACCTGGCGATGCACAAGCTGGCGCCGGCCTTCGCCGTGGGCAACACGGTGGTGCTGAAACCGGCGATGAAAACGCCGGTCTCCGCTTACAAGCTCGTGAAGCTGTTCGAGGAGGCGGGGCTGCCGCAGGGCGCCCTCAACCTGATCATCGGCGAAAGCTCGGAAGTGGGCGACGCGCTCGTCATGAATCCGAAGGTGCAGAAGGTGACCTTCACCGGCAGCCCGGCGGTGGGCATTCAGCTGTTGAAAAAAGCCGGCCTGAAGAGGGTGACGCTGGAGCTCGGCTCCAATTCGCCCAACATCATTTTCCGCGATGCGGACCTGGATCTGGCCGTCGCCAGCCTCGTCCGCGGCGCCTTCGCCTACGCGGGACAGATCTGCATTTCCGCGCAGCGCATCTACGTGGAACGGAGGGTGTATGCACAGTTTGTCGAGCGGTATGTGGAAAAGGTGAAGGAGCTTCGTCTGGGCGACCCGCTGGAGGAAACGACGGACGTCGGGCCGATGATCAGCGAGGCGGAGGCGAAGCGGGCCGAGCAATGGGTGCAGGAAGCGGTGGATGCCGGCGCCAAGGTGCTCGCGGGCGGCACCCGCAGCGGCTCGATGTTCGCTCCGACTGTGCTGGTGGACGTGACGCAGCACATGAAGATCGTCTGCCAGGAGGTGTTCGCTCCGGTCGTGTCCATCATTCCCTTCGACGAGGAAGAGGAAGTGATCCGGCTGGCGAACGAGTCGGACTTCGGCCTGCAGGCCGGCGTGTTCACGTCCGACATCAACCGGGCGATGCGCCTGGCGGATCGGCTCGAAACCGGCGGAGTCTGGATCAACGAAACGTCCACCTACCGCCAGGACAACATTCCCTATGGCGGGGTGAAGCTGAGCGGCATCGGCAAGGAAGGCGTCGATTACGCCATCGAGGAGATGACGGTGATGAAATTTGTGGGCATCAGGCTGCTGTGACCGGCCGGATGGACCCATGGGGATGAACACGCTGCTCTCATGGGAATGAACGCACACAGCTCCTCATGGGGATGAGTGCGAGGATGAACGCATGTTGCTCTGGGGGGAGTTGAACGATGAATGTGTCCTTTTTTCGCACAGCCCAGGAGCTGATCGTCGGAACGGGAGCTCTGTCCCGGCTGGAGGAGAAGGTCAGGGAACTCGGCGCCAACACGGTGCTGGTCATCACCGACCGGGGGGTGCGGCAGGTCGGCCTCACCGCCGTCGTCGAGGCTCCCTTGCGGCGGGCGGGGCTCGCCGTGGACGTCTTCGATGACGTCATGCCGGAACCTCCCTTTGAGAATTTGCTGGATCTGTTGGGGAAGGCAAAGGGCAAGGCGTACGATCTTGTGATCGGCATCGGCGGCGGGAGCGCCATGGACATCGCCAAGGTGCTGGCGGTGCTCCTGACGAACGGGGACACCGACGTCTATGACATGATCGGCATCGAGCGGGTGAACAGGCCCGGGATTCCTTTCATTCTCATCCCGACGACGGCGGGAACCGGCTCGGAGGTGACGTACAACGCCATTTTCACCGACACGCGGGACCAGGTGAAAAAAGGCATCGTGAGCAAACATCTGCTGCCGAAGGTGGCCATCGTCGATCCGGCGCTGACGCTGAGCCTTCCGCCGGCGGTGACCGCCGCCACGGGCATGGACGCCCTCGTGCACGCGGTGGAATCGTACACGGCCCTTCGCGCCAGCGATTTGACCGACGGCATCGCTCTGCACGCGATCCGGCTCATCAGCCGGCATTTGCGCACGGCGGTGCACAACGGGCAGAATCTCGAGGCGCGGGAGAACATGGCGGTCGGGAGCCTCATGGCGGGCATCTCCCTGGCCAACGCCGGGGTCGGGGCGGTGCACGCCCTCGCCTATCCGCTGGGCGGCCGCTTCAAGGTGCCCCACGGTGTGGCGAACTCTCTGCTGCTTCCCTACGTGATGCGTTACAACGTGGTGGCGGACCTGCCGAAGTTTGCCGAGGTGGCCCGGGCCATGGGCGAGCCGGTCGAGGGGCTGTCGCTGCGCGATGCGGCGGAGCGGACCGTGCAGGCGCTGGCCAGGCTGGCCCGCGACATCGGCATTCCGTCCAGCCTGAAAGACGTGGGAGTGACGGAGCGGGACATCCCGTCGCTGGCGGAGGAAGCGGGCAAGATCGACCGGCTGCTGAACAACAACCCGCGGCGCCTGACCCTGCAGGACATCGAGGACATCTATCGGGCGGCTTATGCCGGCGCGTGACCACAGGACAGGCAATGGGCAGGCCGGATTGGAAGGGATGGACCACGAACGATCCGGTTGGAACGGAGGGATCGGTCATGAACGGAGAAGGGAACCTGCCGCACTTTTCCGAACTGAAGGGGCGGAAGGTGATCGTCGTCGGCGGCAGCAAGGGAATTGGCAGGGACATCGCCCTCGCCTTCGCCCGGCTGGGCTCGGACGTCATCATCACCGGGCGGAAGGTGGAAGACCTGCAGCGCACCTGCGAGGAGATGAACAGCATCCGTCCCGGGTGCTCCTGGATCGCGGCGGACATCACCGATGTCCGCCAGGTGTACGACATGATCGACCGGGCGCATGAGCGCTTCGGACGGATCGATGTGCTGGTCAACAACGCCGGCATCAACATCGCCAAACCGGCGCTGGAGGTGACGGAAGAGGACTGGGACCGGGTGCTGGACACGAACCTGAAGGGCACGTTTTTCTGTTCCCAACGGGCGGCTTTCCACATGATCAAACAGGACGGCATCGCCAAGATCATCAACATCGTGTCGCAGATGGCGTTTGTCGGGTTCTACAACCGGGCGGCGTATTGCTCCAGCAAGGGGGGCGCCGTGCAGCTGACGAAGGCGCTGGCCATCGAATGGTCCCGGCAAAACATCCGGGTCAACGCCGTGGCGCCAACGTTCATCGAAACAGAGCTGACCCGCGGCATGTTTGCCGACCAAAGCTTCTACGAGGAAGTGCTGCGGCGCATCCCCCTCGGCACCCTGGCGGAACCCCGCGACGTGACCAACGCCGTGCTGTTTCTCGCTTCCGACATGTCCAATTTCATCACCGGGGAGACGATCCGGGTGGACGGCGGATGGACCGCCATTTGACGACCAGATCATGAAGGGAGAGGATCAATGGATGAACGGGATGAGAGGATTGATCGTCGGCGGTGGCATCGGCGGGCTGGCCACGGCTATCGTCCTGCGGAGAATCGGCGTCCAGGTGGAGGTCGCCGAAATCAAGCCGGAATTCGATGTGTACGGGGTGGGCATCATTCTGCCGCCCAACTGCCTGAGGGCGCTCCATGACCTGGGGGTGTACGACGAAATTCTCCGGGTCGGAGCGACCTGGGAAAAATGGCGCCACTTCGACGTGCACGGCAATTTGATCGCCGAGCCGGAAACGCCCCGGGCGGGAGATTTCACGGTGAACGGCGGCATCATGCGCCGGGATCTGCATGACCTGCTGTACAGGGAGGCTGTGGGCCTCGGGGCCTCCTTCCGGATGGGCACAACCGTCAAATCGATCGAAAACCGGGATCGGGACGTGCGGGTGGAGCTGACCGACGGAACCGTCGGAACGTACGATCTTGTGGTCGGGGCGGACGGCGTCAATTCCCTCGTTCGCAAGATGCTGTTCACGGAAGAACAGCCGAAGTTCATCGGCCAGGGCGTCTGGCGCTACACCTTCGACCGCCCGCCCGAGGTGGAAACGGGCCAGATGTATTTCGGCACGAAGACCAAATGCGGCCTGGTCCCGATGTCGAAGACAAAAATGTACATGTTCCTCGTCACGACGGAGCCGGGCAATCCGTGGAAGCCGGAGGACCGGCTGCACGATCTGATGCGCGAGGAGATCATGGAGTACGGCGGGATGATCGCGAGGGTGCGGGATCAGCTCAACGATCCGAAGGGGGTCGTGTATCGCCCGCTCGGTTCCCTGCTCGTGCCGGACCCGTGGTATCGGGGACGGGTGCTCCTGATCGGCGACGCCGCCCACGCCACGGTGCCGCATCTCGCGCAGGGCGGGGCGCTGGCGATCGAGGATGCCATCGTGCTGGCGGATCTCATCCGGAAGCACGGCGATGTGGAGCAGGTGATGCCCGAGTTCATGAAGCGGCGGTTTGAGCGGGGCCGGCTGGTGGTGGAAAATTCCTACATGCTGGCCAGCTGGGAGATGATGCTGGAACGGGGAGAATGGCCGGAGGGCATCCCGCGCGATGTCAACATCGGCAAGAAAATCGTGGAAACGATGAACGAGATCACGGAAAAAATGACCGAGCCGATCTGATCATCGGGGCCGGTCCGATCGTTTGACCAAATCGGTCTAATGGATCGAATGATTGATTTTACCCGGAAGATGGAACGTGCTGGAGGGGTGACGGGATGCGGGAACTGTTTGACCTCAAGGGGAAGACGGCGCTGGTGACCGGCGCGGGCAGCGGCATCGGCCGGGCGATTGCCCTGGCGCTGGCCGATTTTGGGGCGAGCGTGGCGGCCGCCGACATCAGCGGGGAGCGCTGCGGCGCGGTGCAGGCGGAGTTGGAGCAGACCGGTGCCCGGGCGCTCGGCATTCCTTGCGATGTCACAAGCCGGGAAGAGCTGCGGCGGATGGTCGACGAAACCGTCCGGTTGTTCGGGCGCATCGACATCCTCGTGTGCAATGCGGGCATCAACACCCGCAACGGTTCCCTGCTCGATGCCTCCGACGAGGACTGGGACCGGATCATGACGACAAACCTGCGCAGCGCCCTTTGGCTCATCCAGATGGTCGCTCCTCTCATGGTGAAACAAAAGGACGGAAGCATCATCCTGATGGCGAGCCTCTCCAGCCTGAGGGGAAACAAAAGCATCGGGATGTACAGCTTGTCCAAGGCGGGATTGGCCCAGCTGGCCCGGAATCTGGCTGTGGAACTCGGGCCGGACAACGTCAGGGTCAACGCCATCTCGCCCGGACTGATCGACACGCCCTTTTCCCACGGCATGATGTCCAACCCGGAGGTGATGGCCAGGCGCCTGGCCATGACGCCGCTCAGGCGCGTCGGCAAGCCCGAGGAGATCGCCAGTGTGGCGGTATTGCTCGCCTCCCGCGCGGGGGCGTTCCTCACCGGACAGAACATCGTCGTGGACGGAGGCACGATCATCACCGACGGGAATTGACAGCCGCATGCAAAAACGGCAACATGCAGCGTGCCAGACGGAATCCGCCCGGCGCGATTTATTTGGCCCCCGTGTTTTTTTTCTCCACGGCGATGAGGGTGGGTGGATCGTTTCTGCGGTTGAGGAAACGGTAGCACAGCACCTGGTACCGCTGTTCGTCCAGCTGTTCCGCCCACCGGTGGACCGCCTCGGTTTCTTCCCGGCCTCCCGGATGCCCGGAATAGAGCACCACGGTGAGGATGCCGCCGTCCCGGAGGACGTCCAGGGCCGCCTCGAGGGCGGGCAGCGTCGTTTCCGGACGGGTCGTGATCCGCATGTCGGAGCGGGGCAGGTACCCGAGGTTGAACATGACCGCCCGGATGCGTCCGATCTCTTCCGGAGGCAGGACCTGTTTCATCGTGGCGTGGTCTGCGAGATGCAGGCGAAGGCGGCTGCAATCCCCGAGCTGTTCCTGACACCGCCTGCGGGTTTGTTCCAACGCCGAGTCCTGGATGTCAAACCCGTGCACGGTTCCTTTGCCGCCCACGAGCTGTGCGAGAAAAACGGTATCGTTCCCGTTGCCCACCGTGGCGTCGATCACGATGTCGCCCGGCTGGACGCGCTCTCCGACGAGCCGGTGGGCGAAGCTGAGCACCGACAAAAATCCCACGTGTTGTTTCCTCTTTTCCTTCCACACATCGTTTTTCTTACCGCTGCCCGGAGAAATATTTGCCCTGCCACGTGTTGCGCCGCTCCAGCTCCCGGTCAATGGCGTTCAGCACTTCCCATTTTTTCAGGCTCCACATCGGCCCGATGAGCAGATCCCGCGGCGCATCCCCGGTCAGCCGGTGCACGACCATGTCCGGCGGCAGGATTTCGAGGGTATCCGCCACCAGGTTGACATACTCGTCCATCTCCAGAAAGCGGACCAGCCCTTCCTTCCACTGCCTCACCATCGGCGTCTTGCGCATGAGGTGGAGCAGGTGGATCTTGATGCCCTGCACGTCCATGGCGGCCACGGCCCGTCCCGTCGCCATCATCATGTCGTAATCCTCTCCGGGCAGTCCGTAGATGATATGGGTGCAGACGCGGATGCCGTGCTTTCGCAGGCGCCGGACCGCGTCGTAATAGCATTCCGTGTCATGGGCGCGGTTGATGAGCCGCGACGTCGATTCGTGGATGGTCTGCAGCCCCATTTCCAGCCAAAGATAGGTCCGCTCGTTGAGCTCGGCCAGATATTCCACCACGTCGTCGGGCAGGCAATCCGGACGCGTCGCGATGGACAGACCGACGACGCCGGGCTGGGCGAGGATCGCCTCGTAGTATTCGCGCAGCTCGCTGACGGGCGCGTAGGTGTTGGTGTAGGCCTGGAAATAGCCGATGTATTTGGCGTTCGGCCATTTTCTGTGCTGCCGGTCCCGCACCGTGTTGAACTGGGTGATCAGGTCGTCGCGGCGGCTGCCGGCGAAATCGCCGGATCCCCTGGCGCTGCAGAATGTGCAGCCGCCGGTGGCGATGGTGCCGTCCCGGTTCGGGCAGGTGAAGCCGGCGTCCAGCATCACCTTGAACACCTTCGTGCCAAACTGCCGCCGCATTTCATGGTTCCAGGTGTGAAACCGCTTGTCTCCCCACAGCATGGGCCGCGCCGGATGCGATGGCTGCGCCTGCTGTCCGGTTGTGGCGAATTCGTTGTTCTCGATGTATTCCATGCCGCAATCGGCTCCTTTTTGGACAGGTTGCGATTCTGGTTCCGTTCGTAACGGAAATATAAGACCTTATTTTGCTCGTTTTGGGGGGTGTGAACATTTTAACGGAACTGTGAGACCTTATTTGCCTCTTTTGGAGGAAAAATCGGCGCGAAAACGGAAAATAAGGTCTCCGGGTTCCGTTGTCATCGAAAAACCGGCGTTTTCCCGCGAAATAAGGTCGTTCAGTTCCGTTAGCGCGCGCTGACCCCGCAAAATGCCCGCAGGGCCCCGCATTGCTCCTCGCACAATCCCCGCAAGTTCATTGTAACAGGAAGCGGTCCGCGAACACAACGCGGTTCCCTGCATCGTTCCCTTTACAAGCGCCGTCCGGTTGGGCAAAATATAGGTTGGTTGTTGAAACAAGCGCGTCGAATGCAGGGTGCGTTGTGATCACGGATGGGTTGGAGGAAAAAAGATGCGGTTGAGACGAAAAAAGACCACCCGGGCTCTGGAAATCGCGGAGCAGAACATTGTGGAGTGGCATCCCGACCGGAACAAGGGAAAATGGAGCGAGTATTTCGGCAACGGCCGGCCGATTCATGTGGAGCTCGGCATGGGCAAGGGCAAATTTATCAGCGAGCTGAGCGCGGCCAACCCCGAAATCAATTACATCGGAATCGACATGTATGACGAGCTGATCCGCCGGGCGGGAGACAAGGCGGTCAATGTGCGGGAGGAGCGGGGGATCGACAGCTACGGCAACCTGTGCCTGGCGCGCTGGAACATCGAAAGAATCGAGGAAGTGTTTGCCGAGGGCGAGATTGAGCGGATCTATCTGAATTTCAGCGATCCGTGGCCGAAAAAGCGGCATGCGCGCAGGCGCCTGACGCATCCCGATTTTCTGCGCAAATACAAGGAAATCCTGAACGAGAGAGGGGAAATCCATTTCCGGACCGACTCGAAGCTGCTGTTTGAATTTTCCCTGAACACGTTTTCGGAAATGAATTTCCGCCTGCGGCAAATTTCGCTGGACCTGCACCGCGAAGGTACGCCGGAGGGGCATATTTTCACGGAGTACGAGCTCAAGTTTGTCGAGCAGGGGATGCCCATTTACCGCTGTGTGGCGCTGGTCGGCGACCTGGCCGGAACGGGACATGGCCAAAACGGGCATGGAGAAAGCGGGCATGGAGGGACCGGGCAGACCGAAATGGAGCCCGCAACACAATAAGCGCAGAAACACGCGAAGCCCAGTCGAAACAAGCGGAAGCCGCTGGCGTTGGCCAGCGGCCTGTTGATACGCAGCCCGATTTTTTTCAGCTGCTGGCCAGCGTCCGGTTTTCCTCGCCGCAGCTCACAAGCTGCAGGATGGCGTTGGTCCACTGCTCCGGCCGGTACCGGGCGGCAATCTTCAGATTGCGCTCCCGTTTTTCGAGGAATTCTTCATACCGGTTGACCATGCGGTCGAACCAGTAGTCCAGGTCTTCGAGACGATCCAGCTTGTCGGCGACGCCGAGGCTGGTGAAATATTGGCAGTTTTCCTCTTCCTGGCCGGGGATCGGGCTGTAGAACAGCATCGGGATGCCTTTTGCCATTCCTTCGGAACAGGTGACTCCGCCCGGCTTGGTGATGAGCACATCGGACACTTCCATGAGCTGGTCCACTTCCTTGGTAAATCCGAGCAGATGGATGTTCTCGTGACGGAACCGTTCGTTCTCCATCAGTTTCGCGAGAAGTTTCTCGTTTTTGCCCAGGCAAAAGATGAGCTGCACCTGATCGCGCCATGACGCCAGCTTTTCCAGCAGTTCCCGCTGGCTGACAATGCCCCAGCCGCCGCCCATGACCAGCGCGGTGGGCATGTTTTTCAGGCCGAACTTGGCGCGGATTGAGTCCTTGTCCGGGCGTGTCCAGAAATTCGGGTGCACCGGGATGCCCGTCACCTGGATTTGCTCCGGGGCGACGCCATGCATGAGCAGCTTTCGTTTGACCTCTTCCGTGGAAACGAGATAGGTGTTCGCCTCGCGGCTGATCCACGTGCCGTGCGCGTCATAGTCGGTGATGACGGTGCACAGCGGAATCGACAGTCCCGAGCGCTTCAGCCGGGCGATCACCGCATTGGGAAACGGGTGGGTGCACACAATAATGTCCGGACGCAGATGCTCGATGACTTCGGCCGTCTGCCGGTAAAACAGCCTGTGCAGGGCCAGCTGGCTGAATCGGCCAAGGGATTTGTCGTATTTGGCCCGGTAGAGCTTGCCGTACAGCTTCGGAGTTTTCATGAGCGCCTTGTGGTAAGCGCTGATGATGGCAGGTACGATGGTCGGATGAAGAAAAGAAGCAAGCTCCATCACCCTCGTCTGCACATTGGCCGAATGGCGCTTCAGACTGATGGCCAATGCGTGCGCGGCCTGGGTATGGCCAGCCCCGAAACCTTCGGACAGAAGCAGGATTCTTTTCTTTTTCATCTCCGTTCACCTGTCTTCCCAGGAACATCTCCATCCCGCCGGGATGGGGGTCAACTCGTCTCAGATCCAAGCGCGATTCCATGCTGATACGGGCGCTATCCCATGATCGAAACGCAGCAAATCGAGGCGATCGTCCCGATGCCCATGCCGCCGAGCACATCGGACGGATAATGCAGCCCCAGGTAAATCCGGGAAACCGCCACCAGCATCGCGATCGGCAGAAGAATGAGCCCGAGCAGATGGACGGCGGACACGATCGGCAGCACCAGGGCAAATACCGCGGTTGTATGTCCGGACGGAAAGGAATGGTCGATAAGCGGCTTTTCGCACGTGTTGGTGTTGGGCAGCACGAGATAGGGGCGCAGCCTCGGGTAAATTTTTTTCAGCAGCGCAACCGGGATGTGGCTTGCCGTCACGGATACAAGCGACTGCCACCCGACCGGACGCCAGAACTCGTTGCCGAGCAAGATGAGGAGCAGCGCGGTTCCAAGGGTGAAGGTCGCCCCGCCCAGATGGGTGACGCGGTTCATGAACCAATCCAGAAACGGGTTCTGGATGCGCTGGTTGAAAAAGTGGAAGATTTTCTGTTCGTGCGTCTGCAGCCATGTCACCATGCGGCCCATCCGGCACTCCTTTCCGTTTGCATGTTGACGGATTTGTCCCTGCTTATATCATAATATCACAAGTGCGCCATTCATGTATCGCTTCCGCCTCATCTCCCGCATCGCCTTTATTTTACCATGAATTGCATGCGAGGCTGTACTGGCTTCCGGTCGGGTTTCGGCACTGGACCTGGCGACAGGCGAGGTCTGGACATCCGGGTCCGGCATGAAGCGTCGGAATACGGCGTATGGCAGAGGCGGTTCATCCAAACGAGCGCTTGACTTCCGCCGTCCATGGTGCTATATTTATTCCGAAAATGACGCGACACAAGTAGAAGCGCCCGCTTCTCACCTGACCAATTTTCATTGGCTGGTTACGCATTGCGCGGAACTATGGGAAATGAACGTTGGGAATATTGACAGGGTCAAGATGTGGGCAACTTCTGCTCGCATTTTTTTATTTTCGTTTGAACCATTTCTGGAGGTGGCGCAATATTATCAAAGAGCATCTGATCAATGAGGAAATTCGGGCGAAAGAGGTACGTCTGATCGGCGCGGACGGGGAACAGATCGGAATCAAGCCGTTCCGTGAAGCGCTGCAGATGGCCATTGACGCGAATCTGGATCTCGTCGCCGTGGCGCCCACGGCCAAGCCCCCGGTTTGCCGGATTATGGATTACGGCAAATACCGCTACGAGATGCAGAAACGGGAGAAGGAAGCCCGAAAGAACCAAAAGATCGTCGATATCAAGGAAGTGCGATTCAGCGCCTCCATTGACGAGCATGATTTCCAGACCAAGTTCAGAAACGTCGTCAAGTTTCTGAAGGATGGAGATAAAGTGAAATGCACCATCCGCTTCAAGGGACGCGAAATTGCCCATGCCGATATCGGGCAGCGGATCCTGGACCGCATCGCCAAGGATGCGGAGGAATGGTGCGTGGTGGAGCGCAAGCCCAAGCTGGAAGGCCGGAGCATGATCATGATTCTCGCTCCGAAGCACTGATGCCGCCCCATCACACCTTGACCGAATCAAACCAAACCATTTAGGAGGAAACCGATATGCCAAAAATGAAAACGCACCGGGGCGCTGCCAAACGCTTCAGCAAAACCGGAACCGGCAAGATCAAGAGAAACCGCGCCTTCAAGAGACACCTGCTGGAAGGCAAGACTCCCGGCCGCAAGCGGGCGCTGGGCCATTCCGCGATTGTGTCCAAGGGAGATGCGAAACGCATCGCGCAGCTGATCACCTATCTGTAATCCCAACAAACCTGAATTCTGGAGGTAGAATCCTATGGCTAGAGTAAAAGGCGGATACACCACGCGCCGCCGCCGCAAAAAAATTCTGAAGCTCGCGAAGGGATATTACGGTGCCAAACACCGTCTGTTCAAAAAAGCAAACGAGCAGGTCATGAAATCGCTGTTGTACGCCTACCGCGACCGCCGTCAACGGAAGCGCGATTTCCGCAAGCTGTGGATCGTGCGCATCAATGCGGCCGCCCGTTCCAACGGACTGTCGTACAACAAATTCATGCACGGCCTGAAGCTGGCGGGCATCCAGATGAACCGCAAAATGCTGGCCGAGCTGGCCGTGTCCGACGCGCAGGCGTTCGCGAAACTGGCCAATGTTGCCAAAGAAAAAATTAACGCCTGATTTCTTGACTATTGTTCCCGATGTGCATATAATAAGCTTTAACATGCAACAAGTGAATGGATTCCATCGGCAATGATGAGGACGAAGCGTTAAGGGCTCTTATGTCCAGAGAGCGCAAGGACTTGCTGAAACCTGCGCCATAATCCCTTTTCTGCGAGCTCACCTCGGAGCTGTTTTCCTGAACGGCGATTCCGGCCGCGGATTCGATCCGCCGCGCGAGACCGCGCCGCGGGCCGATCGCGCGCAAGCGCGCTTGCGGACGCTGAGTAGGGAAAATCGGGCTGGCACACGTTATCGTGCCGGGTAATCTGCGCCGATGAACGGCCGCGGATGACCCGCCAAGGCTGCACACCGTGAGGGTGCGGCAAATGAGGGTGGTACCACGGAGGAATTGATCCCTTTCGTCCCGTCTGTGCTTCGCAAGAGGCAGGCGGGCGAAAGGGTTTTTCATTTTCCGGCGCTTTCCTTGCGAACTGACTGCAACACCATTTTCGCATTGAAAAACGTTCTGGGAGGAGGATGCACAATGAGTGCCCAAGGCTCAGCCATTCTGGCCAATGAGGATTTGCGCAAAAAATTGCTTCAGCCGGATGAAATCACCGGATCGGAAATGCTGCTCCGTTCCTTGCTGCTGGAGGGGGTGGAGTGCGTATTCGGCTATCCCGGCGGAGCGGTGCTGTACATTTATGACGCGATGCACGGCAATCCGGATTTCCGCCACCTGCTGACCCGCCATGAGCAAGGGGCGATCCACGCCGCGGACGGCTACGCCCGTTCCACCGGCAAGGTCGGCGTTTGCATCGCCACCTCCGGACCCGGAGCGACCAACCTGGTGACCGGCATTGCCACCGCCTACATGGATTCGGTGCCGCTCGTCATCATCACCGGCAACGTCCCCACTTCGGCGATCGGCACGGACGCGTTCCAGGAGGCGGACATCACCGGCATCACCATGCCGATTACGAAGCACAGCTACCTGGTCCGCGATGTGCGCGAACTGCCGCGCATCGTTCATGAGGCGTTCCATATCGCCAACACCGGCCGGAAAGGACCGGTCCTGATCGACATCCCGAAGGACGTGTCCGCGCAGACGGCGCCGTTCATCTGGAAGGAAGAGATCAACCTCAGGGGCTACAATCCGACGGTGATGCCCAACAAGCTGCAGGTGGAGCGGCTGCTGAAGGCGATCGAGCAGTCGGAGCGGCCGGTCATCCTGGCCGGCGCCGGCGTCATCCACGCAGGCGCCTCCGAAGAGCTGATGGAATTCGTCCGGAAGACGAAGATTCCGGTCGTGACGACCCTGCTCGGACTTGGCGGCTTCCCGAGCGGGCACGAGATGTGGATCGGCATGCCCGGCATGCACGGGTGCTACGCGGCCAACAAGGCGCTGCAGGGATGCGACCTCCTGATCAGCATCGGCGCGCGGTTCGATGACCGCGTGACGATGAAGGTGCAGGGCTTCGCTCCGCATGCGAAAATCGCGCACATCGACGTGGACCCGGCCGAAATCGGCAAAACGGTGCCGACCGAGATTCCGTGCGTCGGAGATATCAAGGTCGTGCTGCAGCTGGCCGCGCAGAAGGCGAAACCCGCCAAATCGGCGCAGTGGCTGGAAACGATCCGCGACTGGAAACAGTCTCATCCGCTGGCCTACAGGCCTTCGGACACCGAGATCAAGCCCCAGTTCGTCGTGGAGATGATCAGCGAAACGACGAAGGGAGAAGCGATCATCACGACGGATGTCGGTCAGCACCAGATGTGGGTGGCCCAGTATTACAAGTTCACCCGCCCGCGTTCCCTGATCACCTCCGGCGGCCTCGGCACCATGGGCTTCGGATTTCCGTCGGCCATCGGCGCGAAGATCGGCAATCCCGACCGGCTCGTCGTGTCGATCAACGGGGACGGCGGCATGCAAATGTGCGCCCAGGAACTGGCGATCTGCGCCATCCACAACATTCCGGTCAAGATCGTCGTCCTGAACAACACCGTGCTCGGCATGGTGCGGCAGTGGCAGGAGATCATCTACGACGAGCGCTACAGCCACATCGATCTGGCCGGCAGCCCGGATTTTGTCAAGCTGGCGGAGGCATATGGCGTGAAGGGACTCCGGGCGAAGACACCCGATGAAGCCTGGAAGGTTTGGCAGGAGGCGCTGGACACCCCCGGACCCGTGCTGGTGGAATTCGTCATTCCCAAATTCGAGAACGTCTATCCGATGGTGACCCAGGGCAACACGCTGGATGACATGATACTGGGGGATGAGGCATGAGCGGCTTGAACGATCGCAGGCATACGATCTCCATTCTCGTCAACAACCAGCCCGGCGTCCTGCAGCGCGTGGCGGGCCTGTTCGGCAGAAGGGGATTCAATATCGAGAGCATCACGGTGGGAGAATCGGAAGAGAAGGGCCTTTCGCGGATGGTCATCGTCACGACCGGCGACGCGCGGACGGTGGAACAGATCTCCAAACAGCTGTACAAACTGATTGACGTCATCAAGGTCGTCAATCTGAGCGAGCACCGCATGGTGGCGCGCGAGCTGGCCCTGATCAAGATCACGGCAGAACCGGAGCGGCGGCCCGAAATTTTCGGCCTGGTGGACACCTTCCGCGCGTCGGTCGTCGATGTGAGCCCGAATACGATCATCGTGCAGGTGGTGGGCGATTCGCAAAAGATCGACGCGATGCAGGAACTGCTCAAACCTTACGGAATCCGGGAATTGACCCGCACAGGCGTTACCGCGATGATTCGCGGATAAGACAAGCCCATGCCCGCCCTGGCGGGTACGGGAGCAGCATATCCGGCTGCATCCGGCCCGGCAGCCTGCAGTCAGGCCGGAGCATCCCGGCTGTTCATGAACCGGCCGGATGTCTGCCGCCGTACCCGCCAAGGGGGCAACTATGACAAGGAGGAACGAAATCAGATGGCAGTCAAACTGTATTATGAAAAAGACGCAGATCTCAGCATTCTCAGGGACAAAACGATCGCGGTGCTCGGCTACGGCAGCCAGGGGCACGCCCAGTCGCAAAACCTGCGCGACAGCGGCCTGAAGGTGATCATCGGCCTTCGCCCCGGACGCTCCTGGGAGACGGCGCAAAACGACGGTTTTGAAGTGTACACCGTCGAGGAAGCGGTGCAGCGCGCCGACATCGTGCAAATCCTCATTCCCGATGAAAACCAGGCGCAAATCTACCGCGAGTCCATCGCGCCGAACCTGAAGAAGGGCGCGGCCCTCATGTTTTCCCACGGCTTCAACATTCATTTCGGGCAAATCGTCCCCCCGGCGGACGTGGACGTGTTCCTCGTGGCGCCGAAATCCCCGGGACATCTGGTGCGCCGCACCTACGTGGAAGGCTTCGGCGTTCCGGGCCTGATCGCCGTTCATCAGGACGCCACCGGCAAGGCGATGGAGCTCGGACTTGCCTACGCGAAGGGCATCGGCTGCACCCGCGCCGGAGTCATTGAAACGACCTTCCGCGAAGAAACCGAGACGGACCTGTTCGGCGAGCAGGTGGTTCTTTGCGGCGGCACCTCGGCGCTGATCAAGGCCGGTTTTGAAACGCTGGTGGAAGCCGGCTACGCTCCGGAAATGGCCTATTTCGAATGTCTCCATGAGCTGAAGCTGATCGTCGACCTCATCTATGAGGGCGGGCTGACCAACATGCGCCATTCCATCAGCAACACGGCGGAATATGGTGACTATGTCGCGGGTCCGCGCATCATCACCGAAGAAACGAGAAAGGAAATGAAGAAGATTCTGGAGGACATCCAGTCCGGCAGATTCGCCCGCGAATTCATCATGGAAAACATGACCAACCGGGCGTTCTTCACGGCCACCCGCCGCAACGAGCAAAATCATCCGATCGAGCAGGTTGGCTCCCAGCTGCGCGAACTGATGCACTGGATCAAAAAATAAGACGCTCCACGCTTCCACATATCGTGACGGATACGGAAAATAGCGAACCGGGCGGCGACTCACGGCCGCTGTTCGCTATTTTCCTTCCGGGCGAATCGTCCATGAACGAAATTTCAAATCGTAACAGGAGTGAGAACAAGTGTCTGAAACAAAGAAACTGGCGGTGCTCTCCGGCGACGGCATCGGTCCCGAAGTCGTGGCGGAGGCCCTCAAGGTCATCCGCAAAACGGAGGAGCTGTTCGGATACCGGATTGAAACGGAGCACGCCCTGTTTGGCGGCATTGCCATTGACGAAAAGGGAACCCCGCTGCCCCAGGAAACCCTGGACCTGTGCCGTTCGTCCGACGCGGTGCTGCTCGGAGCGGTGGGCGGCCCGAAATGGGACAACAATCCCCATGAGCTGCGCCCGGAAACCGGACTGCTCGGCCTGCGCAAGGCGCTCGGCCTGTATGCCAACATCCGCCCGGCCAACGTGTTTGACTGCCTGATCGACGCTTCCACGATCAAGCGGGAGGTGCTGGAGGGGACGGATCTGATCGTCGTTCGCGAGCTGACCGGCGGCATCTATTTCGGCGAAAAGGGCCGGCGCGAGTCAGAAGACGGCCAGGTGGCCTACGACACCAGCGTGTACAGCGTGAAGGAAGTCGAGCGCATCGTCCGCACGGCCTTTGACGTCGCCCGGAAGCGCCGCAAGAAACTGGCTTCCGTGGACAAGGCCAACGTGCTGGAAACATCCCGCCTCTGGAGGGAGACGGTCAACCGCATCGCTCCCGAGTATCCCGATGTGGAGCTGGAGCACGTGCTCGTGGACAACTGCGCGATGCAGCTCCTGCGCCGTCCGGCCAGCTTTGACGTCATCGTGACGGAGAACATGTTCGGCGACATTTTGAGCGACGAGGCGGCCATGCTGACGGGTTCCATCGGCATGCTCGCTTCCGCGTCCCTGGGCGAGGGAAGCATCGGCCTGTACGAGCCGGTCCACGGTTCCGCCCCGGACATCGCCGGCCAGGGAGTGGCCAATCCGCTGGCGACGATCATGTCCGTCGCCCTGATGTACCGCCTCACCTTCGGATTCGCGGAAGGAGCCGACGCCATCGAACGGGCTGTGAAGGAAGTGCTGGATGCCGGCCATCGCACCCGGGATATCGCCAAAGCCGGGGAACGCGCCGTCGGCACGGCGGAAATGGGCGATCTCGTTGTCGCCGCTTTGAGAAAATAATCGGATTTGTGCTATGATGAAATAAACGGTTTCAGACAGAGGACCCCCTCGCCGCTTCGCGGCAGGCGGGCCTTTGTTCTATCAGGGGGTGCACAGGATTGCAAGACTCGAATCATCGCGGATCTGAGGAATACAGATACAGCGAAGGCCATCTGTGGGTCAAACGCCAGGGGGACGAGGTGGTGATCGGCGTGACGGATTTTGCCATCGGGGAATTGGGCGACATCGTTTTTGTCGAGCTTCCGGAATGCGGGCGGCATCTGGACAGGGGCGAGCCGCTGTGCAGTCTGGAGTCGGTGAAGACCGTGACCGAACTGTACAGTCCCGTCAGCGGGACGGTGACGCGCATCAACGGCGAACTGGCCGAGGCTCCGGACAGGCTGAATGAATCTCCCTTTCAGGCGGGCTGGCTCGCCGTGCTCAGGCCCGATCACCCGGAACAATGGGATGAGCTGTTGACGGCGGAGCGGTATCGGACCATGTATGGCCTGGAGGCTGATGAGCGCCAGGCGGAACAGGACAAGGTGGAACAGGTGAAGGCAGAACGGGACCAGGCGGCACAGGACGCTGGAAAATTTTTTCGATGACAAAAAAAGAGGAATTTGCGCGCGAAGATGGAATAGTATGAATTAACTCCAGCGTTGGGGGAGGTTGATTCACAATGAGCTTCTGCTGCGGAGCGAGCATGATCGGCACCAGGGGAACGCTGCGGCATCACGGCACCCATATCCACAATGTGCCTCTGATGTTTTGTCCCGTTTGCCACCATGTGGAAGTGCATTATCTCATCCAGCACGAGTACGACATTCTGGCGCAATACGCCGTAAGCGACGGCGCCTATGAGGTCGATTTCGACGATTACCTGGATGAGCGGGACGCGGCGCGGCTGCTGGACAATTGCGTCAACCACGAGAACGAGGATCCGCTGGATATTGTGAACAACCAGATCGACATGGCGCTGGATTTGCTTGCCGTCGCGAAATATTTGAAGGATGAGGAATGGGTGTCCCAGCTGAAGGAACGCCTGCGCGCGCTCGGCAGCCGGAGGCGGAAGCTGGAGCAGCGCAAGCGGAAAGCGTTGGGAGAAAGGAAATAACGGCCGGCCCGGAGGTTCGGCGACTGCGACCGGGAATGGAGCTGTCCTGTCCGTGATGGACGGGGCAGCTTTTCGATTTTTTGTGCGGGACGACTCCCTGAAACGGCACGGTTCGCAACGAAGGAATATAGGAGCAAGGGGTGGAGCGCTTTGTTGCTGATGATCTATAAAAAAATCGTTGGAAGCCTTCAACCCGGCACGAAGACACCCCCGGCCCCCCAACAAACGGAGGAGCGGGTCATGCGCATACAGCAGGGGGACGCGGAGCTGCACAACCGGTTTCTGGAGGAGTACAAGCCGTTTGTGGCGCGGACCGCCAGCCGTTTTGCCAAAAGATACGTGGATCCGGCGACGAGCGACGAGTTCAGCGTGGCGCTCACGGCGTTCAACGAAGCGATCATGAGCTTTTCCCCGGACGGGGGAAGCTCCTTTCTCCGCTTTGCGGCGACGGTGATCAACCGCCGGTTGACCGATTATGCGCGAAAGGAGCAGCGCCACAGAAAACAGATCCCCATGAGCGCCTTCGAATCGGAACAGGAGGATGAGCATCCGTCCAATCCGGTGGAGGCCATGCAGGCGCTGGAACGGTTCGCGGAGGAACGCGAGGGGGAGGCGCGGCGCGCGGAAATTCTCGAGCTCTCAAGCGCGCTGTCCGCCTTCGGCATCCGCTTCAGCGAATTGGCGGAATCGTCGCCGAGGCATGAGGATTCGCGCGAACTGCTGAAAAGCGTCGGCAAGACGCTGGCCGAGCATGAGGAACTGTTTTTGCTCATGATGGAGAAAAAAATGCTGCCGATCAAGGAATTGCTGCGGCATGTCCGGCTTTCGCGCAAGACGCTGGAACGCAACCGCAAGTATATCATCGCCATCGCCATCATTCACAGCGGGGCATACCCATACCTGCAGGAATATCTGCAGCCCAAAAACAACCGAAAGGATGCCGGCACAGTGGGAGGGAAACAGCGTGCGTAAAGGGATCGTCATGGAATTTGAGGGAGACCAGGCTGTGGTGATGACTCCCGAAGGCGAATTTGTCCGGATTTCCCGCCCGAACAAGTCGTTGCGGATCGGGGAGGAAATTCGGTTCCCGCCCGAATCCCGCCGGGAGGCGGCCCGGTTCGGGCGCCGGTTGTCCGCGCACGGCCGCCGGATCGCCTATGCCGCGGCCTCCGTTCTTCTCGTGCTGGCCGCATGCCTCGCTGCCCTGTTGGGGTCCTACACCCGGGTTGCCGCGGCGACGGTTGCCTATGTGACGCTCGATTTCAACCCGAGCGTGGAGCTTGGAATCGACAGGCACGAACGGGTTGTGACCGCAGAGGGGCTGAATGAGGAAGGGCAGCTGCTGCTTTCCCATGCGGAGGTGACTGGCGTCACCCTGGCGGAGGCTGCGCTCAGGCTTGTCCGGCAGGCGATCGCGCTGCAGCTGCTGCCGGTCGACGGCGAAGGGGAAGGCGCGATCCTGGTGACGAGCACAGTCATCCGGGAGAGGATCCGTCTGACGGAGGACATGCTGAACGAGAAGGTGGTGCAGTCCCTTCGGGGCGAACTGCTGGCGGAAGACGGCGCCGTGCCGCTTTCCGGCGAATCGCAGTCAGCCAGCACGCAGCCGGAATCTTCGCCATCGGGCCATTCGCCGTCGGGGGGATCGCAAGCAGGGTCATCCCATGCCGGAGCATCGCAAACGGGAGCATCGCAAACGGGGACCAGGTCCGCACAGCCGGGAGCGGCATCCGGGGGCGCACAGCCGGGAGCGTCCGGAACGCCAGGCTCAGGGACGCCCGGATCAGGCGGCGCACAGCAGCCCTCGTCGCAGCAGGGCGCTGCGGTTTCGGCTTCCGGGCACAATTCCCCCGCCCCGGTCGCCGGCGGTCTGAAGGGCATCAAGATCGGCGCGCTCGCGGTGCCGAAGGAACTGCGCGAAGAAGCAAAGGCGCAGGGCGTTTCGCCGGGGAAAATGGCCATCCGGCTGCTGGCGGAGGATCGGGGGACCGACTGGGCGGATGACGACGAGTGGAAGCGGAGCTCCATCTCCGAAATCGCCCGTTCCATCGGCGGGATCGACAAGCTGATGGAGGAAAACCGGGAGGACACGAAGGAAAAATTGCAGCAGTTGGCCCGCCAGAAACAGGAGCAGGCGTCCGCCCAGGCAAACGGGAACGGCCGCAAGGGCGGCCAGGAAAGCCCCTCCGGCAAGGCCGGAGGCAGCGACAATGACCGCGGCAGCGATCGCGGCAGTGACCGCAACGGCAATCCAGGCAAATCCGGCGGCAAATCCAATGGCAAGCCCGGCGATGATCGCGGCAACGACCGGTCCGGCCCGGGCGGCGTCAACCGGGGCAATGAGCGCGGGAGTGCTGGCGGCGGCAATGCGGGCGTCATCCGGAACAACGACCGCGGAGAGGACCGGGGAAATGGCCGCGGGGAAAACCGCCGGGACGTGCGTGAAGATGATAGGGGCAGCGACCGCGGAAATGACCGGTCGAACCGGGACGGTGCCGGAAAAGGCCAGGATCGCGGGAATGACCGGGGAAATGACCGCGGCAGCGATCATGGCATGGACCGCGGCAGCGGCAAGGATCGCGGCCCTGATCGAGACTTGATTCGGGACCATGAGCGCGGCAAAGGACGGGAAAACGATCGGAAAAGATGAACGTTACGCGCGTTGACAACGGCAAAAGCCGGACCAATGACGGCCGCGACCGCGGCAACGATCAGGTTCCGTCCACCCGCCTGCCGCGCACCCACACGCGGCTGATTTCCAGATCGGGCGAAAGCAGGAGCAGGTCCGCCCGTTTGCCGGGCGCAATGCTGCCCGTCTGCCGCTCGATGCCGAGGCGAAGGGCCGGATTCAGGCTGGCGAGCCGGCTCGCCTGAGGCAGGCTCAGGCCGATCTCGCGCACCATGTAGCGAAAGGCCCGTATCATCGTCAGGGTGCTCCCCGCCAGCTGGCCGTTTGCTTTCAGGCGGGCGACGCCGCCCTTGACCGTTACCTCCAGGCCGCCGAGACGGTAATCGCCATCGCCCAACCCTGCGGCGGAAATGGCGTCGGTGACGAGGATCAGCCCGTCCCCTTTTTTGCAATGAAGCGCCATCCTCAGCGCGGCGGGGTGGACGTGCACGCCGTCGGCGATCATTTCCGCCGTCAGCTCGTCTCGGGACAATACGGCTCCGACCGTTCCGGGCTCCCGGTGATGGAACCCGCGCATGGCGTTGAACAGATGGGCCGCGTGGGAGAGGCCGCGCGGAATCGAATCGACGATTTCGGACCAGGTGGCGTCGGTATGCCCGCAGGAGGCGATGATGCCTGCCGATGCGAGCAGATCGAGCATGTCCGGCGCTCCTTCGATTTCCGGGGCGAGCGTGACGATGCGGATGAGGTCCGGATACTTCGCGAGCCAATCGCGGATCCATGCCGGCTGCGGAGGGACGATATGGGCGGGATTTTGCGCGCCCGGCCATTTCCCGCTGATAAACGGCCCCTCCAGATGAACGCCCAGCAGTTCCGCCCAGGGCATCGGCTGCCGGCGGAACCGCTCCGCCGCCGCCAATACCTCCTCGATGGCTTCCTTCGGGGCGGTGACCGTGGTCGCCAGCATGGCTGTCGTGCCGTTCATGGCATGGAAGCGGGTAATTTCGCGAAAGGCGTCCGCGCTTGCGTCCATGAAATCGTGCCCGTTTCCCCCATGCACGTGCAGGTCGATAAACCCGGGCAGCAGGTAATGATCCCTCGCTTCCAGCAGTTCCGCTTCCGGCTGCGCCAGAACATCAACATCGACGGAAGCGATCATGCCGTCCGTCACGGTGACGATACCCTCCCGCACAACGTCCTCCATGACCACCTGCGCGTGTACGGCAAACGTCCCTTCGGGCTTCACCTTCTCCCCACCTCCATCCCCTTGTCACGCCTGCTGTTCCAAACCGCGTTTCCAACCCTCTTTTCCAACCCGCATGTTTACCGATTCCGCTTTTTCAGATTCCGCTTTTTCAAAGATTCTGCACGTTGTACAGGCGCGCGTAGGCGCCATTCAGCGCCAGCAGCTCCTCGTGGGTTCCCTGCTCCACGATTTCGCCGTTTTCCATCACATAAATCCGGTCCGCATGGGTGATGGTGGACAGCCGGTGGGCGACGATGAGCGTCGTGCGGTTTCGGGCGAGCGTCTGCAGCGACTGCTGGATGAGATGCTCCGATTCCAGATCGAGGGCGCTTGTCGCCTCGTCGAGGATGAGAATTCCGGGGTTTTTCAGAAACACCCGGGCGATGGCGATCCGCTGCTTCTGGCCGCCGGACAGCTTGACGCCGCGCTCGCCGATTTCCGTCTCGTATCCTTTGGGCAGGCTCATGATGAAGTCATGGGCGTTGGCGGCCTGCGCGGCGGCGATCAACTCCTGTTCACTCGCGTACGGGTTGCCGAGCAGGATGTTTTCCCGCACCGTGCCGCTGAACAGGATGTTGTCCTGCTGCACCATGCCGATTTGCGCGCGCAGGCTCTGCTGCGTCACATCCCGGATGTCCATGCCGTTGACGCAGATCCTCCCGTCCTGCACGTCAAAAAAACGCGGGATGAGAGAAATGAGCGACGATTTCCCGCCGCCGCTCATCCCCACAAAGGCGACGGTCTGTCCCGGCCGGATTTCCAGATTGACTCCCTTCAGCACCCAGTCGGAACGGTCGTTGTAGCGAAACCAGACATGATCGAACCGGATGCTGCCCGGACCTTTCGGAAGCGGGCGGGCATCGGGCTTGTCAACAATGTCATACGGCTCCTGCATGAGCTCCACCATGCGGTCCAGAGACGCCGATGCCTGGGTCAGCACCGTCGAGGAGTTGACGAGCCTTCTCAGGGGAGCGTACAGCCGCTCCAGATACCCGAAAAAGGCGACGAAGGAGCCGAGCTGCAGATTGCCCCGGATGACCATGTATCCCCCGACGCCGATGACCAGCAGGGGGGCGATGTCCGTCAACGTGTTGATGACGGTAAACGTCACCGCATTCCAGCGGGTATGGGCCATGGCCCGGTTCAGAAAATGCCGGTTTTTCTCGCTGAATTTTCCCTGTTCGTATTTTTCCAGCGTAAAGCTGCGGATGACGGGGATCCCCTGGATGCGCTCATGCAAATACGCCTGCACCTCGGCCAGCGCCTGCGAGCGATCCTTGGTGAGCTGCTTCAGCCTTTTGTACAGCACCTGCACGGCGATGGCGTACAGCGGAAAAATGGAGATGGCGATGAGCGTCAGCGTCGCATTCAGGTAAAACATGAGACCGATGGCGAAGGTCAGCGTGAACATGTCCAGCCAGATGTTCATGAGACCGACTTCCACGAGGTTTTTCGTCTGTTCCACGTCGTTGATGAAGCGGGAGATGATTTCGCCGACCTTGCGGTTCTGGTAAAAGCGCACGGACAGCATCTGCATGTGGTCGTACAGGCGGTTGCGGATGTCGAACAGGATGCGGCTCGTCACCAGTTGGGCAAAGTACTGGCGGTAATATTCGATCGGAATGCGCAGCACCACAAACAGGACAAAGGCGCCGCCCAGCACCGTCAGGAGCATGCGGATTTTCGTCTCCACGGGCATGGCGTCGTTGAGCAGAAGCGAATCGATGATATATTTGTGGATCATCGGCAGCATGAGCGGGATGCCGAACTTGAGCGCCCCGATGATCAGGGTGAGGATGATCCACCACGTGTATGGCTTGACGAATTGCAGGTATACTTTCCAAGGTTTCAAACGGAGTTCAGTCCCTTCATCGCTGCGGAGCATAGTCAACAACTTTACGATAGCAAAGAAAACAAAAAAAAAGAAGGGCTAGGAAATTCCCTTCAGATCCCTGGCATTGAAGCCGTCTTCCCGCAGGCGGCTGAGGATGGCCGCAATGTCGGGCGGGGGGATGTTCGCATGTTCGGAGTGGATGAAATAGACGGGACGCTTCGGAAAATGCGGCGACAGGGGCTTGAGATCGACGGTGCCGCTGACAGGAAACAGGTTGCGGATCCATTGGATCTGGAAGGGGAAGGCCGCCAGGGACGGCACCGTCAGGATGGTGCAGCCGACATTCATTTCCACCAGCTTGAGCAGCAGGGAGGTGGAGTCCGCTTCGGCCACGACGGCCGGCGGCCTGGAGTAGAATTTGAGGAATGTATCGGCAATGAGCTGCCTGAGAGAGGTTGTTTCGTTGGGCAGCACATAGGAGAGCGTCGGCAACAGCGGCAGGGGAACATGCCCCTTCCCTTCCGGGTCCAGCTTCCTGGCCAATTGCCGCGGGACAGCCAGCAGGAAATCCTGTTCGAACAGGTGGTGCGCCCGCACGCCGGTCAACGGTTCGGGGCTCGACAGGAATCCGGCTTTCAGCTCCCCGCTGCGGATGCCCCGCCAGATTTCGCGTGATTCCATCGTGGCGATTTCCAGCACCATGCCGGGAAAAGACCTGCGCAGGTAATCGACGAACACCGGCAGCACCATGTAGGTGAGCGGACTCGTCACCCCGATCCGGATCTTGTCGGGTTTCGGATCCGCCTTGATCATCGAGATTTCCTTTTGCAGGGAGGAAACGACATGGGCCGCATGGCTCCGGAACAGCTCACCCTTTTCCGTCAAACGCACCCCTTTGGGCGTCCGCTGAAACAGGGGAAATCCGAGTTCCTGCTCCAGATGCCGAATTCTCAGGCTTACGGCGGACTGGGCGAGATGGAGGTTGGCGGCGGCTTTCCGCATGCTGCGCGCAGAGGAGACCTCCAGAAACACCTTGACGTCAAACCAGTCCATCGGGATCCCTCCAGCGGCGATATTTTATGTAATATAATATAACACATTTATGACGCAAATGACAGATTAATATGAAAATCAGCACCGGTTTTCAGAAAAATAGTGATGTTTATTCGCGATCACACCGAATTTTCTTCTCGTGTTACAATTTAGGTGTAATAAAAACTAACATAATGATAGGAGGGGAGCATGCCTCATGTCAGCTTTTCTTCAGATTGAACATCTGCGAGTGGAGCTTGGCGCCCGCGGGAAGAGAAAGGTGCACGCCGTTCAGGATGTTTCGTTTTCCCTGGACAAAAACAAGTGCCTCGTCATCATCGGCGAGTCGGGTTCCGGCAAAAGCACGGTACTGAAAAGCATCATGGGACTGCTGCCGAAGAGGGATGCGGCCGTGAGCGGGCGGATTGTTCTGGAGGGCACCGAATTGACGGGTCTGCGCGAAAAGGACATGGAAAAGATGCGCGGAAACGACATCGCCATGGTGTTTCAGGGAGCGATGAGCATCCTGGATCCGGTTTATACGATCGGAGAGCAGATTGCGGAGGTGCTGAAGCGGCACCGGAACATGCGGAAAAAGGAGGCGTACCTTCACGCGCTGGAGCTCATGCGTCTCGCTGGCATCCCGTCGCCGGAGGAGCGGATGAAGGCCTATCCCCATCAGCTGAGCGGGGGCATGAAGCAAAGGATCATGATGGCCATCGCGCTGGCGTGCCAGCCGAAGCTGCTCCTGGCCGACGAGCCGACCACGGCGCTGGACGTGACGATCCAGTCGCAAATCCTGTATCTGCTCCGCAAGCTGCAGCGGGAGCTGGAAATGACCGTCGTCCTTGTCACCCATGACATCGGCGTGGCGTCGGTCATGGCGGATGAAATTGCCGTCATGTACGCAGGCCAGATCGTCGAATACGGCCCGGCCCAGGAGGTGCTGTCCCGGCCTTCCCACCCGTATACCATCGGCCTGATCGAGGCCAATGCCATTCCGGAAAGGGGCCGCAGGCTGTACAGCATTCCCGGACAGCCGCCGGACCTGACCGCGCCGGGTGACGGCTGCGCCTTCGCCGAGCGCTGCCGTTTTGCAGGGGAAGTCTGCTTTGCCCGGAATCCCGCTCGGCAGCACGTGACCTCCGTGCAGTGGAGCAAATGTTTCCTCGCGGAGGAGCTGCGCGAGCCTATGCCGCAGAAGATCGCCGTCGGGAACGGCTGATCGCAGTTACCAACGATACAGCAGCAGATCAAACGAAGGGGGTTCCATCATGTTGCGTGAAATTGTCAAAACATTCCGTCTCATCGGCGCGGTGCTCCTCGTCCTTGCGGTCATCGCGGCGGGGTGCAGCTCCGGAGGTTCGGGCGGCTCAGGCGGTTCGGGAGGCACAGGCGGCCCGGATGGAGGAAGCGGCGGGCAATCTTCGGGTTCGGGCGGCTCCGGTGCGGGAGAGGGCGGCACCCTCGTCATCGCGATGACCGCCGCCAACCTGCCGATCCCCGACACGCCCCCGACGGAAGGGGCGGAAGGGTTCCGGTTCGTCGGCTTCCAGATCTATGACGCGCTGGTGAAATGGGATCTGGACTCGGGCGACGAGCTGAGCACGCTGGTGCCGGGGCTTGCGGAATCGTGGGAAGTGAATCCCGACGATCCGCTGGAATGGACGTTCCACCTGCGGAAGGGCGTGACGTTCCATGACGGCGAGCCATTTAACGCCGACGCGGCCATCTTCGCCTTCCGGCGCGTCATGGACAGCGGCTTTGAGTACTACAGCGAAACGGCGGCAGCTTCCAGCCGGTCCTACATCAAGACGATCGACACGGTGGAAAAGGTGGACGACGACACGATCCGCATCCGGACGAAAGAGCCCGATTCCTATTTGCTGTACGGCTTGAGCTCGGTGCTGTTCCCGAGCCCGAAGGCAGTCATGGAATACGGCAATGAGGAATACCGCAACCATCCCGTTGGAACCGGTCCGTTCAAATTCGTGGAAATGGCGGAGAGGGACCGGATGGTCATGGTGCGCAACGACGGATACTGGGGCGGAGCGCCGAAATTGGAAAAGCTGATCGTCCGTCCGATGGCGGAGCCGGCGACCCGGCTGTCCGCGCTGCAGTCCGGCGAGGTGCAGTGGGCGGAAGTGCCGCCGCCCGATTCCATCCGCATGCTGGAAAGCCGCGGTTTTCAGGTGTTCCTGAACGAGTACCCGCACATCTGGCCCTATGTGTTCAACACCCAGGTGGAGCCCTGGAGCAGCCCGCTTGTGCGCAAGGCGGCCAACTACGCCATCGACCGGGAGGGCATGGCGCAGTATTTGCTGCACGGCGTGGCGTCGCCGGCGACGGGGCCCGTCTACGAGGGACACCCGTGGTATCCGGAAGGGGCGGAGAAGTATTTCTATGACCCCGAAAAGGCGAAGCAGCTGCTGGCTGAGGCGGGGTATCCGGACGGCTTCCGGACGAAGATCGTCATTCCGTCAAGCGGCAGCGGCAACATGTGGCCGATCGAGATGGGCGAATTCATCCAGCAAAACCTGCGGGACGTCGGCATCGAGGCGGAGTTCGAGGTCATCGAATGGAACACGATGCGCACCCAGTACCGCCAGGGCTTCACGAGCGGAGTGGGCGCCTACAACTACTCCTGGACGACGGCGACCCCCGATTTTGTGGAGCAGTTCTACAAGAGCGACATGGTGCCTCCAAACGGGCTCAATCCCGGAGCCTACAGCAATCCGGAGGTGGACCGCCTGTTCACGCAGGCACGGCAAACCTTTGATGTGGAGGAGCGGGACAGCCTGATCCGGGAAGCGCTGAAGCATGTGCAAAACGACGCGGCGTGGCTGTTCGTCGTCCATGACAACAACCTGCGGATCCTGGCGTCTCAGGTGAAAGGATTTGTCCAGCCGCAATCGTGGTACGTGGATCTGACCAGGGTGTGGATGGAATAGCGCCCGGGGAGGGAAAGACGATGATGGCATTTCTGTACAAGCGAATCCTGTACGTGCTGCCGATTTTGTTCGGCGTCAGCCTGGTTGCTTTTTCGCTCATCCACATCATGCCGGGAGATCCGGTCGATTCCCTCCTCGGTCCCCAGGCGACGGAGGAGGACCGGCTGCGCCTCGTCACAGCCCTCGGGCTCGATCTCCCGCTCTATGAGCAGTACTTCCGGTGGCTTGCCGGGCTGTTCCGGTTCGATTTCGGCATTTCCATCGCGCGGATGCAGCCCGTTGCCGACCTGATCGGCGACGCCATGGCCAACACGGTCATCCTGGCGTCGGCCGCGGCGGCTGTCGCCATCGTTCTCGGCTCCGTCTTCGGGACGATCGCCGCCTTTTTCCGCAACACGTGGGCGGATCGGCTGTTCAGCATCCTCGGCCTGGCCGGCGTCAGCATTCCCCATTTCTGGATCGCCATCGTGCTGATCATCCTCTTCGGCGTCGTCTGGCAGGTGCTGCCGACGTCAGGGATGTACAGCTACACCGGAGACCGCGCCTTCGGCGATTTGCTCAGGCATCTGCTCCTGCCGGCCATCGCCGCCGGCGCCCCGACAATGGGGACGATGACGCGCATGGTGCGGGTGCAGGTCATCCAGGTGCTGCAGGAGGACCACGTCCAGCTGCTGAAGGCCAAGGGCCTCTCCCGCCTGCGGGTGCTGGCGCATGTGTGGAAAAACGCCCTGCCGGCCATCCTGACGGTGCTCGGCCTGGAGATGGGCCACCTGTTCGGCGGGTCGATCCTCGTGGAAACCGTCTTTTCCTGGCCGGGAGTCGGGCAGCTCATCTACCAGTCGGTGTCGCAGCGCGACATTCCGATGATCCAGTCCGGCATCCTGCTCGTCTCGCTCATCTACGTCCTCGTCAATCTGATCGTGGATGTTCTGCACGGTCTCATCGATCCGCGCATCCGGCACACATGAAAAGGGGGGATGGTCCATGAATTCCATGTCTTCAGGCGTGCCTTCCGGCGGAAAGCCGGCAGCGGCCGCGGCAAGTGCGGCTTCGGGAGGGATGGCGGCGCTTCGTGCCCTGCTCCGCAACCGGTGGATCCGGGCGCTGTTCCGCGATCCCCTGACCACCGCCGCGACGCTGTTTTTGCTGGCGGTCGTCCTGGGCGCCGCGTTCGCCCCGTGGATCTCTCCCTACGACCCGTATCGCGGGGTCATCTCCGAGCGGCTCCTGGACCCGGGAACCCCCGGACACTGGCTCGGCACCGATGAACAGGGGAGGGATCTGTTCACCCGGCTTCTGTACGGCGGGCGCATGACGCTCTTGTCCGCCATCATCCCGATCGGTGCGGCCACGGCCATCGGTCTCACCCTCGGCATGATCGCCGGCCATTTCGGAGGATGGATGCACACGCTGATCATGCGGACGCTGGACATTTTCTACGCCTTCCCGGCGGTGCTGCTGGCCATCGGCGTGTCCGCCGCCCTCGGGCAGGGGATGGCAAGCTCGCTCATCGCCCTGGGCATCGTGTTCATCGCCCCGATTGCCCGGGTGGCGGAAACGACGGTGAGGAAAGTCGAGGCGATGGAGTTCGTTGAAGCGGCCCGGGCGGCGGGAGCGTCGCACCTGACGATCCTGAGGACGCAAATTTTCGGCAATGTCATTTCTTCCGTGCTGGCCTATTCCACCACCCTGCTCGGGGTGAGCGTCATCCTCGCTTCCGGCCTGAGCTTCCTCGGCCTCGGGATCACGCCGCCGACGGCGGAATGGGGCTACATGCTGAACAACCTGCGGAACTTCATCTATACGGATCCGTGGATCGCCATCCAGCCGGGCGTGTGCATTTTCCTGACGGCCATCTCCTTCAACCTGATCGGGGATGCCCTGCAGGCCGCGCGGGAAGATGGAAATTGATCAACACGAAAGGAGGAGCGGGACGGGATGCGGACAACGGAAACGAATGCGCTGCTGGAAGTGGAGGGGCTGGCGAAGAAGTTCCCCGTCCAGAGGGCTTTCTGGCAGGAAAAAAAGGTTGTGCACGCCGTGAACGGCATCGGGTTTGCCCTCAAGCCCGGCCGTTCCCTGGGGATCGTCGGGGAAAGCGGAAGCGGCAAGTCGACGACGGCCCGGCTGGTGCTCAGGCTCATCGAGCCGGATGAAGGGAAGGTGATGTTTCAGGGAAGGGATTTGCTGAAGATGAACCGGAAGGAGCTGCGTGCCTTGCGCAAGGACATGCAGATGGTGTTCCAGGATCCGTACGGCTCCCTCAACCCGCACATGACGGTGGAGCAGCTGCTCCGGTTCAATCTGAAGGTGTTCGGCCTGGATGGCCAGGGCCGGCAAAAGGCCCGGGAGGCGATGGAAATGGTCGGGCTGCCCGAACGGCTCGCCGACCGGTATCCGCGGGACCTGAGCGGCGGCCAGCGCCAGCGGGTCAACATCGCCCGGGCGCTCATCACGAGCCCCTCCCTCGTCGTCGCCGACGAGCCGGTGGCGGCTCTGGACAAATCGGTGCAGGCGCAGGTGCTCAACCTGTTTCTCGATCTGCAGAAGCAGCTGAAGCTTTCCTGTTTGTTCATTTCCCACGACTTGAACGTGGTCCGGTTCATCTGTGACGAAGTGATCGTCATGTATCTGGGGCGGATCGTGGAATGGGCTTCGTCCGAAGACATCTGGCGCCATCCAAGGCATCCGTACACGATCGCGCTGTTCCAGTCCATCCCGCAGGTCGGCTCCTCGCGGGAGCTGGCGCAGCCGATCCGGGGAGAGCTGCCGAGCCCGCTACATCCCCCTGCCGGATGCGCCTTCCATACGAGATGTCCATTCGCTGACGAAACATGCGCCCGCGAGCGGCCCGAGCTCAAGGAGGCGGCGGCCGGCCACAGGGTGGCGTGCTGGATGGCGGAGGATGACCTGGCAAGCCGCAGGCAGGCGGCCGCGATGCTGCGGCCGTGAGCGCCGTGTTCCCGAAATTCCATCCATCGATTATTCCATCAATATAAAAGAAAGGAGCAATGCCAAATGAGCAGAAACATTCGCGTAGCGGCGGCCCAAATGGGGCCGGCCAATGAGGACAAGGAGGGCAATGTCGCCCGCATCGTCGGCCTGATCAAGCAGGCGGCGGTCATGGGAGTCGATCTCATTTCTTTCCCGGAGCTGGCATTGACGCCGTATTTCGCCGTGCAGGTGCATGAGGATTTCGAGAAATATTTTGACGAGGAAATGCCGTCGCCCGTTACCCGGCCGATTTTCGACGCCGCGAAGGAGGCGAACATGGCCTTTGTCCTGCCCTATGCGGAAAAGCATCCCGCCGGCTACTACAACAGCGCCGTCATCGTGGACCGGGACGGTACGATCCTGACGAAATACCAGAAGATGCACATTCCCGGCCACGAAAAGCCGGGGCCCGGGGTGTTTTCGCTGGAAAGGATGTATTTCAAGGACGGGGAGTGCGGTTTTCCGGTGGTCGATTCGAGCGTCGGCAAGCTGGGCATGCTCATCTGCGCCGACCGCAGCTTCCCGGAAGGCTGGAGGATCCTGGCGATCAAGGGAGCGGAGGTCGTGTTCACGCCCTACAACACGTCGATCCACGTACCGCATAACGTGAACTCCGGACGCCCGGACGCCGACGAGCTGAGGGAGATGCAGGAAATCCGCATGCGCGGCTCGGCCAGCATGAATCATTTCTACGTGGTGGCCGCAGGGAAGGCCGGGTTCGAGCGGGGTATCGAATACATCGGAAGCAGCCTGGTCGTCTCGCCATGGGGAGCCGTGCTCGCCCGTACGATGACCTACTGCGACGAGCTGGCGGTGGCCGATATCGATCTGGATGTGGTCAGCGAAATCCGCGAAAGCAGCCGGATGATCCTGCGCAGGCGGCCTGAAGCGTACGGCGAGCTGGTCCAGCCGACCGTGAGTCTCCTGGAAGCCGTGAAATAACCGAAGCCCTGGTCCCCGGGGACCTTGCCTCGGGGGCTTTCTTTTGCTCGAAAATCGATTCGGGAACGATTCGCTCCAACTCAGCATGCGGGGGAAGGAATGAACATGACTTCCAGAAAGCGGCTTTACCTTCTGTTTTTTCTCGTCTTTCTGTTTCAGATGGGATTCGGCCTCGTCACACCCGTTCTGCCGCTGTATGCCGATTCCTTCGGGCTGGGGGAAATCGCGGTCGGCTGGGTCATCGCCATCTACGGGGTGGCGAGGGTCATCGCGGATCTGCCCGCCATCTGGCTCGCAAGGCGCATCGGCAACGCCTGGGCGATCGCCGTTGGCGCGCTCATGCTGGCCGTCGGATCGCTGTTCAGCGGGCTGGCGTCGAGCTATGAATGGCTGCTCGTGCACAGGTTCATTTCCGGCGCCGGCGCGGCGATCACCCTCGTCATCGGCCAGTCGATGGTCGCATCCAATCCCGGTCCCTATAGCCGAGGGAAGGCGCTGTCCCTTTACCAGGGATTTTTCCTGGCGGGGGTGAGCTGCGGTCCGTTTGCCGGAGGACTGATGGCGGATCATCTCGGCATGCGGGCGCCGTTTTTCGCCTATGCGGCGCTGGCTGTCGCCGTGGCCGCGCTGGCGGCGGCGCAGCTGCACCGGGCGGAAAAACGGGAGCTGGAGGAGGCGCCGGCCGGGACCGGCCAATCGCACGAAGCGGGTCAGGCGCGCGTATCCGACAGCCCCCGTCCCGCAGGCTGCCATCCGGACGCTTCCGGCCATCTCCAGCCTTCCCTGGGGCAGTCGCTCATGCAGATTGCCCGGGACGTTCCCTTTCTGCTCATTTCGCTGCTGACGCTCCTGCAGCATTTCACCCGGACGGGTGGAGTGAACGGCCTCATCCCGCTGCACGGGGCGAACGCGCTGGCGCTCAGCTCCGCGCAAATCGGCTATGTGATGGCCGCCAGCGGCGCCATCAACCTGGCCGCCGTCTTTGTGACGGGAGGGCTGTCGGACCGGCTCGGCCGCAAGACGCTCATCGTTCCCGCCAGCCTGATGATCGCAGCCTGCCTGGGCGTTTTCGCCTGTGCTCCTTCCTTCGGATGGTTCATGCTCGGGGGAGTGCTTTGGGGACTTGGAGCCGGTATTTCGGGGCCCGTGGCAGCCGCCTACGTGACGGACCGGGTGAAGGGCAGCGATCACGGCAGCGCGATGGCGCTGTACCGGATGCTGTCCGATTTCGGCTACATCGCGGGGCCGCTCATGCTCGGAGCCATATCCGAGTGGTACGGAATTGCGGCTGCGCTGATCGCGACCGCGGTCCTGTATTTGCTGTGCACCCTCGTGTTTCACGTGTTTTCGCCTGAAACCGCCGGTCGCCGCGCTCCTTCCCATTTCCGGAACCCGGCGGTTTGCAAGGCCGCAGGGAGCCAGGCGCCCGGAAAACCCGCGGGGAGCGCAACCTCCAAATAACATGCCCGAAAAAAATGCCCGGTCCAGCCGGCCGGCCCTGTTTTTCCTGATGCGGAAAGGGCCGTGCGCTGATCCGGGCATATTTTTCAACCGGTTCTTTTTTGCCGTTATTGTTTCCATGCCTGCGGGTGATCGTCTCCGACATAACGGGCGGCTCCCGCGTTTTTCAGCACCTGTTCCACGCTTTTGCATCCCGGGATGACGCAGGTGACGGCCGGATGCTTGAGGCACCAGGCCAAGGCCCACTGGGCCATGTCCATGTTCGCGGGCACCTCGTTTTGCCGGATGTTTTCGACTTCCTTCAGCCGTTCCTCCACCAGTTTGGCGTCCTGCCTGTGACGCACGTCATCGGAGCCGAAGGTGGCGCCCGGCTTGTACTTGCCGCTCAGGAAACCGCTGGCCAACGGCACCCGGGCCAGAACTCCGAGATCCTGCTCCTGGCAGGAGGGAAATACTTCCTTCTCCGGTTCCCGATCCAGCCGGTTGTAAACAACCTGAATGACGCTGGCGCCGACGCGGGTTGCCGAGCTGGTCTGATGGATGTTGTCGTTTTTGGCAATGGAAATTCCAAGATGGCGGATTTTGCCGGCCTGCACCTGCTTGTCAAGCATCGTCCACAGTTCGTCGTTATCGAACATTTCATCCGAACCGGAATGGAACTGGTACAGGTCGATGTAATCCGTGTTGAGAGCCCTGAGGGAATCCTCCAGCTGTTTCTGCACGTCCTGCGCCGAGTAGCGCAGTTCCCGCGTGAACTTCTCAATAAAATGATGCCCGAATTTGGTGGCGACGATCCAGTCGGCGCGGTTGTCCTTTTTCAGGTAACTTCCGATGAGCCGCTCCGATTCATGGTCGCCGTAGCATTCGGCGGTGTCAATCAGGTTGATGCCCTGGTCCTTGGCCGCGCTCAGAATGTTGGCCGCCTCCGCCTCGTTGAAGGTGGCTCCCCATTCGCCTCCGAACTGCCATGTTCCGACGCCGATGACCGACACCTTCATGTCCGTTTTGCCCAATCTCCGATATTTCATCCTTGCGCTCCCTCCTGTCGTTTGCTCCGGCCAATCATTGTGTGCCAATGATCATGCAATTATAATGATAAAAGATCGGAAGGCGGCTGACAAACTGGCGGTTTGTGCGCGATGACGAATCGGGCAAGGAAACGGACAAATTTTTTCGTATTGCTTCTGAATTGAACGAGCGGGCATGATTATCGCGCATTTTGCGCCGGCCCATGCAAAATCTCGCGAGTTTCGGCCAGCTTTTGTCGGCTTGACGCCTCCGTCAAATTATGATAAATTATTTCTCGCCGTCGCAAAATGGCGGTCATTTGACCCGGTGAGGCGGGGTCCGAGGCTTTCTTGCCATTCGCATCCTGCGATGGCCGAAATTGGGCCTTGCATCAGGAACGTCAAATGTGGTATATTAAGAAGGTCGCCGCTTGAAGCGGTGGCGAACTTGCCCTTTGAAAACTGAACAAAATGAACGTGCGAACGTCAAAATTCCTTGCCGAATCCGCCGTTGGACGGAGGAGGCGGGCAACGTGAGAAGTTAAGAGCGAATCAGCTCTTCGGATATGGCTGGGTTACCAGCCACTTTATTGGAGAGTTTGATCCTG
>Ga0207866_1000482_pt1 | contig 57200 bp, 47 predicted proteins | sample HigsolmetaAR203D_FD_184835 | JGI IMG/M metagenome (GOLD analysis project Ga0207866, IMG submission 184835) | Ionic liquid and high solid enriched microbial communities from the Joint BioEnergy Institute, USA - AR20-3-D (SPAdes) (version 2) ...
CCGAGGTCGTAGGCGATGCCGTACCGGCGGGCGGTGGTGTCCCCCGGCTCGACGTCGATCAGCGCGGTCCCCACCACCACGGCGGTGACCTTGAAACCGGCGGCGCGCAGCACCCGCCCGGCCCGCCGGTACACGTGCAGGTCGGGGGTGACCTCGAGGTCGTCGAGCGCGCGCACGATGCGCTCCACGTCGGGCGTCTGGTCGGCGAGCGTCGGCTCGGCCGGCTCGAGATACCGCTTCTGTACGGCGGGCCGCAGGATCACCTGCCGCCCGACCCCGACCGTGGCCGCCTTCGGCCGGGTGACCAGCGGCGGCACCTCGACGGTGAGGTCGCCGGTGGCCTGCGCCAGGCAGGCGAGCCGCCAGCCCTGCCGCAGCCGGTCGGCGTCGAACGCCCGCGGGTCGAGCCGGGACACCGGAACCTCGCCCGCGACGATCCGCACCTTGCACTTGCGGCAGGTGCCGTGCCCGCCGCAGGTCGAGTCGATCGCGACGCCGTTCCAGCTCGCCGCCTCGAACACGGTCACCCCGGGCGGCACGCTCACCTGCACGCCGGACGGCTCGAAGCGCAGCCGTACCCGGGCGGGGGCCTCGCCCGGCGGCGGGCCGGGGCGACCGTCCTCGCGGACCGGCACGGATTCGGCCGTCATGAGGCGGCGGCCTTGGCGCGGTAGGCGGCGATCCAGTTCGCGCCCCACGGGTCGTTGCCGAGCAGCAGGTCGCCCGCGCGCACCGCGGCGACGCACTCGGGGGCGAGCGCGTTCATGATCGCGCTGGTGAGGCCGGCGGACATCGCCATGGCGAGGAACGCGGCGTTGATCGTCGCCCGGTCGGGCAGGCCGAACGACACGTTCGACGCGCCGAGGCACATGTTCAGCCCGTACCGGCGGCGGATCTCGCGGATCGTCTCCAGCGTGACGGTCACCGCGCCGGTGTCCGCGCCGACCGTCATCGCGAGCGGGTCGATGACGATGTCCTCGAGCGGGATGCCGTACTCCCGCGTCGCCACCCGGACGATCTTGTCGGTGATCTCCAGCCGCTTCTCGACCGTCTCCGGGATGCCGGTCTCGTCGTTGGCGAGCGCGATCACCGCCGCGCCGTACCGCTTCACCAGGGGCAGCACCTCGGCGAGCCGGTCGTCCTCGCCGGTCACCGAGTTCACCAGCGCCTTGCCCCGGTAGACGGCGAGGCCCGCCTCCAGCGCCTCGACCACCGAGGAGTCGATGCACAGCGGCAGGTCGGTGTGCTCCTGGACGAGCCGGACCATGCGGGCGAGCAGGTCGGCCTCGTCGGCGAGCGGCACGCCCGCGTTCACGTCGAGCATGTCGGCCCCGGCGGCGACCTGGCGCTCGACGTCGGCCACCACCTGGGAGAGGTCGCCCGCGCGCAGCGCCTCGGCGAACTTCTTCCGTCCCGTTGGGTTGATGCGCTCGCCGATCACGCAGAACGGCCGGTCGGGGCCGATGACCACCTCGCGGGCGTGGGAGCGGAGGACCGTGTGCATGTGACCGCCCTTCTCAGGAGACCAGGGCCCGGCGGCGTTCGAGCAGTTCCTTGGCGCGGCGCACCGCCGAGGAGGCGTCGGCCGCGTACCCGTCCGCGCCGACCGCGTCGGCGTACTCCTGGGTGACCGGCGCGCCGCCCACCATGACGATCACCTGGTCGCGCAGGCCCGCCTTGACCAGCGCGTTGATGTTCGCCTTGAACATCGGCATCGTCGTGGTGAGGAACGCGGAGAACCCGACGATGTCCGGCCTGTGCTCGCGGACCGCCTCGACGAACCGCTCCGGCGGCACCTGCACGCCGAGGTCGATCACGGTGAACCCGGCGCCCTCGAGCATGATGTTCACCAGGTTCTTTCCGATGTCGTGCACGTCGCCCTTGACGGTGCCCATCACGAACGTGCCGATCGAGGACGCGCCGGTCCGCGCGAGCAGCGGCCGCAGCACCTCCATCGCCCCGGCCATCGCCTTCCCCGCGATGAGCATCTCCGGCACGAAGAAGTCGCCCCGCTCGAACCGGGCGCCCACCTCCTCCAGCGCGGGGATGAGCGCGTCGAACAGCATCGTCTCGGGGGCGAGGCCGAGCTCAAGGCCCCGGTTGGTGAGGTCGAGTACGGCCGGGCCGTTGCCGGCCAGCGTCTCGTCGTACAGGCCGCGGAGGATGTCCTGCTCGTTCATAACCCACCTTCCGGCTCGCCGGCCGTGCGGATGACGGACGATGCCAGTGCCGCGGAGAGGCCATCGGTCTCGGAGACCAGCAGGGCGCCGATCTCGGCGATCCGGCCGGCGTCGAGCCGGAGGGCCGGCCCCGAGACCGAGACGGCGGCGATCACGCGGCCGCCGCGGCCGCGCACCGGGGCGGCGATCGCGACCAGGCCGGGCTCCAGCTCCTCGACCGCCACGCCGTACCCGGTCCGGCGGATCTCGGCGAACTGCGCGGCGAGCCGGGTGCGGTCGGTGATGGTGTGCGGCGTGCGCCGCTCCAGCGGGCCGCGGGGCAGCTCGGCCGCGCCGAACGCGACGAACACCTTGCCGAGCGCCGAGCAGTGCAGCGGCACCCGCAGGCCCACCCAGTTCGTGGCGCCGAGCAGGTAGCGGCTGTCCACCTGGGCCACCTGCTCCACCTCGGTCCCGGACGGCACGGCCAGGTTCACCGTCTCGCCGGTCTTCTCGCCGAGCCGTTCCAGCACCGGCTGCGCCGCCGCGATCAGCTCGGCGAGGCCGGAACGGCTCGCGTACCGGGTGAGCACCGGGCCGGGCACGAACGCGCCGCTCGCGTCGCGGCCGAGCAGGCCGTGCCGTTCCAGCGCGGACAGCAGCCGGGAGGCGGTGCTCTTCGACAGGCCGGACTCGGCGTGCAGCCGGGAGAACGGCAGCGGCTCGTCCGCCTCGATCACCCGGACGAGCAGGCCCGCGGCCCGGTCGATCGCCTGGGTCCCCGACCGGCGCTCGGCTTGGCCCGGGCGCGCGGCTGCCCGGACCGCGCGGCGCGCGCCACCCCCAGGCGGGAGTTCCACATTGTGGGACTCGATTTCCATAATTCGAGCGTAAAATTTCGATCACAGCGAGGTCAAGGGAGGCAGCGTGTTCGTCAATCGGATGCCCCGCTACGAGATCCTCTCCGCCGACGCCATGGCCACCCTCGACCGCGGCTGGCGGCGCATCGTCTCCGAGATCGGCGTCGAGTTCGACTCGCCCCGGGCGCTCGACCTGTTCCGCAGGGCGGGCATGAAGGTCGAGGACAAGACCGTCTTCTTCGATCCGGAGTTCGTGCTCGAGCAGGTCGCCAAGGCCCCCCGCGAGTTCGACGTGCAGGCCCGCAACCCGGCCAACACCGTGCACATCGGCGGCGACCACATGGTCTTCGGCGCCGTGTACGGCTCGCCGTTCGTGCGCGAGGGCGACGTGCGGCGGGACGCCACCCTCGACGACTTCCACCGGTTCTGCAAGCTCTCCCAGGTGTTCCCCGAGCTCGACTCGGCCGGCGGGGTGGTGTGCGAGCCGAACGACGTGCCGCTCGACTCCCGGCACCTCGACATGACGTACGCGCTGCAGACCCTCACCGACAAGATCTACATGGGCAACGTGGTGTCCGGGCCGAACGCGGCGGACACCATCGCGATGACCTCGATCCTGTTCGGCGGGCGGGAGAACATCGAGCGCACCCCGGCCGTGATCGCCCTCATCAACTGCAACTCGCCACTGCGCTGGGACGAGCGCATGCTCGACGCCCAGTTCGAGTACTCCGCGGCGAACCAGCCGGTGGTGATCACCCCGTTCCTGCTCATGGGCGCGATGTCCCCGGTGACGATCCCGGCCGCGCTCGCCCAGCAGATCGCCGAGGCGCTCACCGGCATCGCGCTCTCCCAGCTCATCCGCCCCGGCTGCCCGGTGATCTTCGGCTCGTTCCTGTCGAACATCGACATGCGCACCGGCTCGCCGTGCTTCGGCACCCCCGAGTCCGCGATCGGCCTGCTCGCCACCGGCCAGATCGCCCGGCACTTCGGCCTGCCGTGGCGGTCCGGCGGCGGCCTCACCTCCTCGCAGGTGGCCGACGCCCAGGCCGGGTACGAGGCGCTGATGACCATGCTGCCCACCTTCCTCGCCGGGGCGAACTGGGTGATGCACGCCGCGGGCTGGCTGGAGAGCGGGCTGGTCAGCGGCTACGAGAAGTTCATCGTCGACATCGAGATCCTGCGCATGCTGCAGGAGGAGTTCACCCCGCTGGAGATCGACGAGGCCTCGCTCGCCTTCGACGCCCACGCCGAGGTCGGCCACGGCGGCCACTTCCTCGGCGCGGCCCACACCATGGAACGCTTCCGCACCTGCTTCTACCGCCCGCTGCTGTCCTCCTCCGACAACTACGAGCGGTGGATGCGCAACGGCGGCAAGGACGCCGCCGCCCGCGCGGGCGAGATCTACCGGGCCAAGCTGGAGGAGTACGAGCAGCCGCCGCTCGACGACGCGATCCGCGAGGAGCTCGCCGACTACGTCGCCCGCCGCCGCGCCGAACTCGGCGACTGACCAGGCGTTTCGCACACAAGCGCGCGGTGCGGACGCGCCGCCCCGGCCGTGCCGTACCGGTGGGGCTCGGCCTGACGGCCCCGCTCCGGCCGCGGTTTCGCCCTGCCGTCCGTTACGGAGGCGCCTGACCGCCCCTTTACCCGATCGTGTACGGTCGTCCAACGCACGTGCACATAAAGGGGGTTATGGCAGGGTGAATGCCAAAAAGTCATCCACCGCGAGCGCGGGGGGCGCGGTGAAATGGATCAAGCGAGGATTCACTCTCGCCGTCGTCGCGGCCGTGTTGCTCGGCTTCGGGGCGACGGGCTGCACCAGGGTGAGCACCGCGCCCGACGAGATCGTCCTGCACTACGCGGGTGGCCTCTTCGAGCCGAAGAAGTTCGAGCGGTGCATTCTCCCGTCGAGCGGTGCCACCTACCTCGGCCCCGGTGACACCTACTACAGCTATCCCTTCGGCCAGCGCACCTTCGACTTCACCGGGTCCAAGGACGCGGAGTCGAAGCCGATCACGGTGGTGAGCAAGGACAACGTGCAGATGACCGTGGCGGGCTCGGCCACGCTCACGCTCAACACCGACTGTGAGACGCTGCGCCGCTTCCACGAGCGCATCGGCCTGAAGTACGGGGCCTACCAGCAGAACGGCAAGACGTCCGACGGCTGGACCCGGATGCTGAACTTCTACCTCAAGCAGCCGTTGGACCGCGCCCTCGACGCGGCGAGCCAGGAGTTCGAGTGGCGCGCCCTGTTCAACGACCCCAACACCAAGCAGCGCTGGGAGGCCCGCGTCGGCGAGCTCGCCCGCCAGTTCATCAAGGAGACCGCCGGCGACGAGTACTTCTGCCAGCCCAACTACGCCGGCACCGGCGACTGTGGCGACATCGTCCTCACCATCCAGAAGCCCGAGCCGCCGGAGAGCCTCGTCGAGGCCCTCGCCGCCGAGCAGGCCGCCAAGCAGCAGAACCTCGCCCAGCAGCAGATCAACGCCAAGGTCAAGACCGAGCTGGAGTCGATTAAGGACCTGGTGAAGGTCCTCGGCCCGCAGGGCGCGGTCCTCTGGAAGGCCATCCAGGACGGCAAGGTCCAGGTCATCCCCGTCCCCCAGGGCGGCAACATCAACATCACCCCGTCCACCGGCGGCAACCGAACCAACCGCTGACCGGGGACCGGTGCCGGAACGGCCGCGGCGCGCCACCCGACCACGCGCCGCGGCCATGGCCGCTCAGGCCGAGCCGGAACGCCGTGTCCCCCTCGTCGGCCGAAGCCACCCCCGCCGTGGCGTGGCCCGCCGCCGGTCGGCCGAATCGTCACCGGATCGAAATCTGGGTGCCAGCACCCTTTTTCTGAGAAGAAGGCGGCGGACGGGCGTTTCCGGGGCGCACGTACGACCGGCGGTCGAATATCGGTCGGAGGCGAGCGGCCGAAACACACTTCCCGGGCCCCTGATCTCCGGGATGATTTAGGATGCGGCGCGAGGTGAAAAGGGGGCCATGGACATCGCCGCGCTGCCGAATCCCTATGACTATCGCAACCCGGTACGGGACGCGTCCCTCTTCGCGGGGCGTGACGACGAGCTCGCGAAGCTCCGATACGAGTTCGGCCAGGCGGCCCCGGACCGGCCGTCGATATATATCGCCATCCATGGCCGCCGGGCGGCCGGTAAGACCAGCCTGCTCAATCGTGCCGAGGCGATCGCGAAAGAGTGCCGGGTGCTTCCCGTCCGGGTCGACTTGGTGCCGGGCGATGCGACCCCCGTCGCGTTCTTCCGCAAGCTTTACGAGGAGCTGACGACCGCGCTCGCGCGGCAGGGCGGGCCGGACGCGCCGCCCGGAGCGGCCCCCGCCGTGGTGCGCCGGGTTCTCGCGGGCGGGACACCGCCGGACGACTTCCCTCTGGAGTTCCCCGAGTCCCTGGCCCTGAGCGCGCGCTCCCTAGGTGCGGTCTCCGAGCCCGCGCTCCGCGCCGACCTGGAGTATTTCGTACGGACCCTCGGGCGGCCGATCGCACTCCTCATCGACGAGGCGCAGCTCATAGCAGGGGACGAGAACATCCTGTCCATCCTGCGCGCGCTCGGCGGCCGGGTGCCGGGCTACGTCTTCGTGCAAGGGTGAGGTCGTCGAGGTCGTGCCCGGCATCGACGTCGACGGCACCCCGGGCGGCCCGAGGGCGGCTGCGCAGGGGATCGCATCACCTCGCCGCCGGCGCGGGTGAGGAGCCCGGCCGCCGAGATCGCCGAACCTGTCCCGCCGTCCACGAGCGAACGGCCGGGGAAACGCCGGTAGCCGATTTGTTCCGGCCTCGGCCGCCGAATGGCCGAGTGCGGTTATCCCAGTCAGTCAGGTCGGCTTGGCCGCATCGAATTCCACTTGTCATCTTTGGTTGACACGCCAGTCTGTGTCAACCTAGGCTGACAATGCATCCGGGCCATGTCACGGCGTTCGCCCAGGTGGTGAGCGCCGGAGCGGTGGCCGCCCGGTGAGCGCACCACCGGACGGGCCGCCCGGTCATATCGTCCTGAGCCTCCGGGCCGCGATTCCGCGGATCGGCCCGGAAAACGCCCCCTGAATCCTCCTGTCACGTCCCCGAGGTTTCTCGTTCGTCCTGCCCGAAAACCGTGGCGAAAGGGGAGATCCGATGATCCATGCTCGCGGCCTGACCCGGCACTTCCGGGTCAAGGGCGAGACCGTCGAGGCCGTACGCGGCATCGACATCGACGTCGCGGAAGGGGAGCTCGTCGCCTTCCTCGGCCCCAACGGCGCGGGCAAGTCCACCAGCCTGCGCATGCTCACCACGCTGCTTCCCCCGACCGCCGGGACGGCGACCGTCGCCGGGTGCGACATCCGCACCGACCCGCCCGGCGCCCGGCGCCGCATCGGCTACATCGGCCAGGGCCGGGGCGCGGGGGACGCCTTCCGCGTCCGCGACGAGCTGCTCTTCCAGGGCCGCTTCCACGGCATGCGCCGGGCGGAGGCGCGGCGCCGCGCCGACGAGCTGCTCGCCGCCCTCGAGCTCGACGGGGTCGCCAAGCGCGTGGCGAGCACGCTCTCCGGCGGCCAGCGGCGGCGGCTCGACATCGCCCTCGGCCTGATGCACCGGCCCGGGCTGCTCTTCCTCGACGAGCCCTCCACGGGGCTCGACCCGCACAGCCGCGCCAACCTGTGGCAGCACATCCTGCGGCTGCGCGAGGAGTACGGCACGACCATCTTCCTCACCACCCACTACCTCGACGAGGCCGACACGATGGCCGAGCGCGTGATGATCATCGATCACGGCCGGGTCATCGCCGACGACACCCCCGAGCGGCTCAAGGCCGACCTCGCCGGCGACTTGATCACGGTGACCGTCGGCAAGGGTGAGGCCGCGCGGGCCGCCGAGATCGCCGCCCGCATCCCCACCGCGCACGAGATCACCACCGCCCGGCAGGCCTCGGAGGCGTCCGGTCCGTCCGCCGCCCCGCAGGACGGGCCGGACGAGGGCGCCGACACCGTCACCTTCCGGGTCAAGAACGGCCCGGCCGTACTGCCCGAGCTCGTGCGCGCCCTCGACGCGGCCGGACTGTGGACGGTCGCCACCGAAATCCGCCGTCCCACCCTCGACGACGTGTTCCTCGCGCTCACCGGCCGCAGCCTGCGCGAGAGCGACCGGACCCAGGAAGGAGCCTGACCATGACCGCCACCACCGCCACCGCCGTCGCCACCCGGGGTCTCGCCGGCCGGGCCGGGAACCTCCTCCGCGACGTGCTCCTGGTGTTCGCCCGGGAGATCAGCCCCGAACTGCGGGTCCCGATCGGCCTCGTCCTCGGCATGCTGCAGCCGCTCATCTTCCTCGTGCTGTTCGGGCCGCTGCTCGGCGGCATGCCGGGGGTCGGCGACTCCCACTGGCAGTGGTTCGTGCCCGGCATCCTCGTGATGATCGGCCTGTTCGGCTCCGGAGCCGCCGGTTACAGCGTGATCGTGGAGGCGGGCGGCGGCTCGCTGGAACGCATGCTCGTCACCCCGGTCAGCCGGGCCGCGATGCTGATCGGCCGCACCCTCAAGGAGGGGCTGACCCTCCTCGTCCAGGGCGTGCTCATCACCCTGGTGATGGCGCCGTTCGGCCTGCGCATCCACCCGGCCGGGGTGGCCGCCGGGCTCGCCCTGCTCGTGGCGACCGGCATCGGCATCGGGTCGCTGTCCTTCGCGCTCGCCCTCGCCGCCAAACGCACGCCGTCGGTGTTCTGGGCGGTGCAGCAGTTCGCACAGTTCCCGCTGCTGCTCTCGTCGGGGGTGCTGCTGCCCGTGGAGGCGGGCCCGTCCTGGCTCGCCGCCGTGTCGCGGGTCAACCCGGTCACCTACGTGGTCGAGGCCGAGCGGGCGCTGTTCGCCGGCGACCTGACCGCCCCCGAGGTCGCGTACGGGACGCTCGCCGCCGCCGCGATCGCCGCGGTCGGCCTCGCGCTCGGCATCCGGGGCATGCGCCGCGCCTCCCTCTGACCGCAGGATCCCCGGCGGCCGGCACGCGCGCCCGCGTACCGCCCGGTGCGCGGCCGCGTGCCGGTCAGCCGCGGCCCCGCACGGTCAGCGACGCGAGCAGCTCCTCGGTCGCCTTCGCGACCGCGGTCACCGCCCGCTCGAACGCCTCGGCGTTGTGCGCGGCCGGGGTGCGGAACCCGGAGATCTTGCGGACGTACTGCAGCGCCGCGGCGCGCACGTCCTGTTCGGTCACCTCGTCGGTGTACGGCGGGCGGAGGGTCTTGATGCTCCTGCACATGCCCTCATTCAACCCGCCGCCACCGACGAACCGTACACGTCGGCCCCGAAGGCGTCGGCGATCTCGCGCATGCCGCGGGCCAGCTCGGCGAGGTCGAGCGCCTTCATCCGGTCCGCCGGGCCGGACACCGACATGCCCGCGACCACCCGCCGCCCGTCGCGCACCGGCACCGCCAGGCAGTGCACGCCCGTCTCCTCCTCGCCGAGGTCGAGCGCGTACCCGCGCTCGCGCACCCGCTCCAGCTCGGCGAGCATCTCCGGCACCGAGGTGATCGTCTGGTCGGTACGGCGCGGCATCCCGATGCGCTCGAGGATCGCGGCCGCGTCCGGCCGGTCGGCGAGCAGCACCTTGCCCACCGCCGTGCTGTGCGCCGGCACCCGCCGCCCCACCTCGGCGAACATGCGCAGCCGCCGCGGCGAGGGCACCTGCGCCACGTAGACGACGAAGTCCCCCTCGAGCACCGCCAGGTTCGCGGTCTCCCCGGACAGGTCCACCATGCGCGTCAGGTACGGCCGCGCCCACGCCGCCACCATGTTCTCGGCCGCGCCGCCGAGCCGTACCAGCGCGCCGCCGAGCGCGTAGCGGCGGTCGGACTCCTGCCGCACGTAGCCGCGGGCGAGCAGGGTGCGCAGCAGCCGGTGGATCGTCCCGTACGGCAGGCCGGTGGTGGCCGCGATCTCCGACAGGGCGGCCGCGCCGCCGTGCCCGGCGAGCGCCTCGAGCACGTCGAGCGCCCGGTCGACCGACTGGACCCCGCTCACCGCACCGCCAGCAGGGTCGAGGCGGGCAGGCCGCGCAGCGAGGCGTCGAGCACCTGCGCGGTGTGCGCGACCGGGATCGGCCGGTCACCGCGCCGCCGCAGCCCCGCGGCGATCTGCATGGTGCAGCCGGGGTTCGCCGACACCAGCAGGTCGGCTCCGGTGGCGGCGACGTGCCCGGCCTTGCGGTCGCCGAGCTCCCGGGCCGCGTCCGGCCGGAACAGGTTGTAGGTGCCCGCCGAGCCGCAGCAGATCGCCGGCTCGGCGACCTCGACCAGCCGCACCCCCGGCACGCCGGACAGCAGCGCCCGCGGCTGGGACCGCACGTTCTGGGCGTGGGCGAGGTGGCAGGCGTCGTGGTAGGCGATGGTGAGCGGCAGCGGGTGCCGCTCGGCGGCCGGGCCGAGCTCGGCGAGGTACTCGGCGAGGTCGGCGAACCGCAGCCCCTTCGCCCGGGCCTGCCAGGCCGGGTCGCCGGCGAGCAGCTCGGCGTACTCCTTGGTGGCCGAGCCGCACCCGGCGGCGTTCACCACGACCGTGTCCACGCCCGCCCGCTCGAACGTCTCGACGATGCGCCGGGCGAACCGCACCGCCTCCTCCCGCCGCCCCGAGTGCACCGACAGCGCGCCGCAGCAGCCCTGCTCCGGCGGGATCACCACGTCGCAGCCCTCCAGCGCGAGCACCCGCGCCGTCGCCGCGTTCACCCCGGGGAAGAACGCGTCCTGCACGCACCCGGTGAGCAGCCCCACCCGGGCCCGCCGCGGCCCGCGCGCCCGCACCAGACGCGGCAGCCGTACCCGGGGGGTGATCGGCGGGGCGATCGCGGCCATCGTGCCCAGCCGCGGGGCGAGCAGCGCGAGCACCGGGGCGAGGCGGCGGCGCAGGCCCTCGGTGAGCCGCAGCGGCGCCCGCAGCGCGCGCAGCCGCCGCGGATACGGGAACAGGTGGAACACCAGCTCGCGGAACGCCCGCTCGGCGAGCGGGCGGCGGTGCTCCTCCTCCACCACGGCCCGGGCCTGCTCGATCAGCCGGTCGTAGCGCACCCCGGACGGGCAGGCGGTGACGCACGCCATGCAGCCCAGGCAGGCGTCGAGGTGCCCGGCCATCTCGGGGGTGACCGGGGTGCCCGCGACGTGCTGCCCCATCAGGTGGATGCGCCCGCGCGGCGAGTCCATCTCCTCGCCCCACAGCACGTAGGTGGGGCAGGTGGGCAGGCAGAAGCCGCAGTGCACGCAGGTGTCGATCAGCTCGGGATCGATGCCCGGGGCCGCCGGCCCGGTCCGTTCCGCCGTCATCAGATCCCTCCCGGGAACCGCCCGGGCGCCATGATCCGCCCGGGGTCGAACCGCTCCTTCACCCGCCGCATGAGGCCGAGCGCGCCGACCTTCCCCCACCGGTCGAGCCGGCGGGCGATCTCCTCCGGCGCGGCCAGCACGATCACCCGGCCGCCCGCGTTCTCCACCCCGGCGCGCACGTCCGCGACGAAGTGCTCGGCGCGCTCGGGCGCGATGTCGGCGGGCAGCGCCACGTGCAGCACCGCGGAGGCGGCCGAGCCGCGCGCCCGGATGTCGCCGGTGGCCGCGCTGCTCACCTCGGCCATCGCGGTGCCGATCTCGCCCGGCGGCACCCGGATCTCCACGAGGAACTCGTCCCCGGGCAGCCGTCCCCACCACGGCGGCGGCTCGGCGGAGACGTCCGCGGCCGCGCCGTGCGCCTCGAGCAGCCCGCGCACGGCCTGCGCCCGGGCCTCGGCCGCCGCGCCCTCGACGAGCACGGCCACGGTGAACGGCCCGAACATCACCTCGGGCCAGTCGATCTCGATCGCGGACGGCTCGGCGACGCTGGTGGCGACCGGGCCGATCACCTGGAGCGGGTCGACGGGGAAGTCGTTGACGAAGCGGCGCTCGCCGTGCCCGTCCACCCGCTCGCGGGCGATCGGGTACGTTGCGGTCACCCAGCGGCGGTCGGCCGGCAGCGGGTGGAGGCGGAACGCCGCCTCGGCGATCACGCCGAGCGTGCCGTACGAGCCGGTGAACAGCTTGCCGAGGTCGTACCCGGCCACGTTCTTGACCACCTTGCCGCCGGACTTGGCGATGGTGCCGTCGGCGAGCACCACGGTGGCGCCGATGAGCAGGTCGCGGGCGGTGCCGTAGCGCAGCCGGCGCGGCCCGGCGACCGCGGCGGCGAGCGTGCCGCCGACCGTCGCCTCCGGGTCGGGCACGTCGAGCGCGAGCTCCTGGCCCTCCCTCGCCAGGATCTCGGCGAGCGCGCCCATCGTCACCCCGGCCTGCACCCGCACCACCAGGTCGCCCGCGGCGTGCTCGAGCACCTGGTTGAGGCAGCAGGTGTCGAGCAGCACGTCGCACCGCTCGGGCGGGCGGCCCCAGTGCAGCTTGGTGCCGCCGCCGACCGGCACCACGGCGAGGCCGTGCTCGCTCGCCGTACGCAGCACGGCGGCGATCTCCTCGGTGCTCTCCGGCAGCGCCACCCAGCGCGGCTTCACCCCGGCGACGTCGTCGTCCGGGCCGGCGTCCCGGATCGTGACGCCGGTCGCGGCGAGGGCCTCTCCGGGCTGCGCGGCCATCAGAACAGCTCCGCCTTTCCGGCCTCGACGAGCGGGTGCACGCCCTTGCGCACCCCCGGCGCCTCCCCGCACAGCCGCGGGGTGGGGAACACCTTGCCCGGGTTCGACAGGTTGCGCGGGTCGAACGCGCACCGCACGAGCTGCATGGTGTCGAGGTCCTGGTCGCTGAACATCCTCGTCATGTACCGCGCCTTGTCCACGCCCACGCCGTGCTCCCCGGTGATCGAGCCTCCGTGCCGGATGCACAGGTCGAGGATGCGGCCGCTCACCTCGGCGGCGCGCTCCCCGGCGCCCTCCTCCTCGTCGTCGAACAACACCAGCGGGTGCAGGTTGCCGTCCCCGGCGTGGAACACGTTCGCCACGCGGATGCCGTACTCGCGGGACAGCTCGTCGATCGCGGCGAGCACGCCCGGCAGCGCGGTGCGCGGCACCACGCCGTCCTGCACGATGTACGCCGGGCTGATCCGGCCCACCGCGGCGAACGCGGACTTGCGGCCCTTCCAGATCGCGGCGCGCTCGTCCGCGTCCTTGGCCACCCGCAGCTCGAACGCGCCGTTCTCCCGGCACAGCCGCTCGACCTGCGCGTACTCCTGCTCCACCGCGGCGAGCGGGCCGTCGAGCTCGACCACGAGCACCGCGCCCGCGCCCGGCGGGTAGCCGCAGGCGACCGCGGCCTCGGCGGCCTCGATGGCGAGCGCGTCCATCATCTCGATCGCGGCCGGGACCACGCCCGCGCCGATGATCGCGGACACCGCGCGGCCGCCGGACTCGACGTCGGGGAACGCGGCGAGCAGCGTGCACACCGCCTCCGGGGTGACCGAGAGCCGGACCGTGATCTTGGTGGCGATGCCGAGCGTGCCCTCCGAGCCGACGAACGCGCCGAGCAGGTCGTAGCCGGCGTCCATGCGGTCGAGCTCGACGATGTCCCCGTCCGGGGTGACGATCTCGCACGCCTCGACGTGGTTGACGGTGAAGCCGTACTTGAGGCAGTGCGCGCCGCCGGAGTTCTCCGCGACGTTGCCGCCGATCGAGCAGACCTGCTGGCTGGAGGGGTCGGGGGCGTAGTAGAAGCCCCGGTCGCGCACCGCCTCGGTGATCGCCAGGTTGGTCACGCCGGGCTCGACCACGGCGCGGCGGCTCGCCAGGTCGATGGAGAGGATGCGGCGCATCCGGGAGGTGACGATGAGCACCCCGTCGGACCGGGGCAGCGCCCCGCCGGACAGGCCGGTGCCCGAGCCGCGGGCGACGAACGGCACGCCGTACTCGTTGCAGGCGCGCACGATCGCCGCGATCTGCTCGGCCGACTCCGGGAGCACGACCAGGCCCGGAGTGGCGCGATGGTAGGTGAGGCCGTCGCATTCGTAGGTGCGCAGCCGTACCGGGTCGGTGATCACGGCATCGGGGCCGAGGATCTCCCGGCAGCGTGCCGTCAGCCGGGCGAGCGGGCCGGGACCGTCCGGCCCGCCGTCCGGAGCGGCGACGAAGGTCTCGCTCACGGCCGCCTCCCGTCGAGAATCGCCATCAGCGAGACCTTACGTCGTACAGCGGCACATGTCATGGCATGCGTTCGTACGCGGGCAGGGTGAGGAACTCCACGAAGTCGTCGTCGAGCGCGACCTCCTTGAACAGCTCGGTCGCCTTGCCGTACAGGTCCTCGTCGAAGCCGGGCTCCTTGCGGATGTTCGCCAGCTCCTCCTCGACGATCCGCTCCACCAGGTCCTTGGTGACGGTCGCGCCGGTGTCGTCGAGCTTGATGCCGTTGTGCACCCACTGCCACACCTGGGAGCGGCAGATCTCGGCGGTGGCCGCGTCCTCCATCAGGTTGTGGATCGCCGCCGCGCCGTTGCCGCCGAGCCACGCGGCGAGGTAGCGGATGCCCACGTCGACGTTGTTGCGCAGGCCCGCCTCGGTGATGTTCCCGGGGGTGGCGGAGACGTTGAGCAGGTCGGCGGCGGAGACGTTGACGTCCTCGCGCAGCCGGTCGAGCTGGTTCGGCTTGTCCCCGAGCACGCCGTCGAAGACCTCCATGCAGATCGGCACGAGGTCCGGGTGGGCGACCCAGGAGCCGTCGAAGCCGTCGTTCGACTCGCGGGTCTTGTCCTGGCGCACCTTCTCCAGCGCGACCGCGTTCACCTCGGGGTTGCGGCGCGACGGGATGAACGCGGCCATGCCGCCGATCGCGTGCGCGCCGCGCTTGTGGCAGGTGCGCACGAGCAGCTCGGTGTAGGCGCGCATGAACGGCGCGGTCATGGTGACCACGTTCCGCTCGGGCAGCAGGAACTCGCGGCCGCGGGTGCGGAACTTCTTGATCACGCTGAACAGGTAGTCCCAGCGCCCGGCGTTGAGCCCGGCCGAGTGCTCGCGCAGCTCGTAGAGGATCTCCTCCATCTCGAACGCGGCCGGGTAGGTCTCGATGAGCACGGTCGCCCGGATCGTGCCGCGCGGGATGCCGAGCAGCTCCTGGGCGCGGACGAACACGTCGTTCCACAGCCGGGCCTCGAGGTGGCTCTCCATCTTCGGCAGGTAGAAGTACGGGCCCTTGCCCTTGTCGAGCTGCCGCTTGGCGCAGTGGAACATGTAGAGCCCGAAGTCGAGCAGCGAGCCCGACATCTTGGCGCCGTCGACGAGGATGTGCTTCTCCTCCAGGTGCCAGCCGCGCGGGCGCACCACGATCGTGGCGAGCTCCTCGTCCGGGCGCAGCCGGTAGGACTTGCCGCCGGTCTCGAAGTCGATGGTGCGGTCGAGCGCGTCCTTGAGGTTGAGCTGGCCGCCGATCACGTTCTCCCACAGCGGGGAGAGCGCGTCCTCGAAGTCGGCGAGCCACACCTTGGCGCCGGAGTTGAGCGCGTTGATCGTCATCTTCCGGTCGGTCGGACCGGTGATCTCGACGCGGCGGTCGACCAGGCCGGGCGCCGGGTCGGCGACCCGCCAGGAGTCGTCCTCGCGGATGTGCTTGGTCTCCGGAAGGAAGTCGAGGTTGGCGCCGGCGGACAGCTCCCGCTGGCGGGCCTGCCGGGCCTCGAGCAGCTCCAGGCGGCGGCCGTTGAACTCGCGCTGGAGCGTGGCCACGAACGCCAGCGCCTCCGGCGTGAGGATCTCGTCGAATCGGGTAAGCAGCGGGCCGGTGATCTCAACGCCGTCCATGCCGTGATCCTTTCCGGGATGCGGAAAAGTGATTCTGAAGTATGGAAATCACGCTACTTGATGCCATCTTTCGGGGTCAACGAGGGTCCGGGTGGGTCGGGGACGGTACGGCGGGCACCGGAGGCGGCCCCCGGGACGGCTCAGGGACGGTTCAGGGGCGTGCCTGATGGGCTCGCGGGCCGCTTCCCGGCAGGCTGGTCGGTGTGCGGATCGGGCCCGGACGCACGCCAGGACCTTGACCAGGACGCGAGGACGGCTTGAGAACGACACGGCGAACGTTGCGGCAGGCGGCGGGGAGCGCGCCGGCACGGAGCGGATCGGCACGGAGCGGATCGGTACGGCGGGCGGCGGCCATCACGGGGGCGGCCGTCGTCGCGGCCGCCGTGCTCGGCGCCTGCAGCCCGGACGAGCTCGTCGCGAGCGTGGGCGGGCGGACCCACGAGGAGAGGAACCGCTACACGGTCGACACGGCGGTCACCGCGGTCGACGTCGTCAGCGTGGCGGGGGACATCACCGTCACCGAGTCCGGCCGGTCGGGCGTCGCGGTCACCGAGGCGCTGTTCTGGCGGGGCGGCGCGGACGCCCGGCCGCGGACCCGGCACGAGGTCAAAGACGGCGTGCTCGTCCTCCGGTACGAGTGCCCGGCGTCATCGCGGCCGCGCTGCTGGGTCGACTACCGGGTCGAGGTGCCCCGCGGGGTCCGCGTCCAGGCGAGCGGCACCGCCGGGAACGTCACGCTGCGCGGCCTGTCCGGGGACGTCACGGCGTCCACCGGCGCGGGGGAGATCACGGGGGAGGAGCTGACCGCCAGGCGGCTGGTCGGCCGGTCAGGCGCGGGCGACGTCGAGGTGCGCTTCGGCGCGGCGCCGGACGACGTGCGGATCGACGTCGGGGCCGGGAACGGCACGGTGTACCTGCCCGCCGGCCGGTACGCGGTGACCGCGGAGACCGCGGCGGGCGAGCGCGTGGTGGGGGTGGACCGGGACGACTCGGCGCCGCACCGGATCGTGGTGCGGTCCGGCGCGGGCGACGCCAAGGTGCTGCGCCTCCCGAGCCCCGCTCCGTGATCCCGTACGCCCCGGTCGCCCGGGAACGCGGCGGCGGACGCGGAACCGGAAAATGCGGCAGATAACCAGGTGATCCGCAGGCGTGGACGTGGCACCATCGGGGAAGACACCCCTCGGCCGGGATGTTGTAAATAACGACAAACGACAACGAGAGGGACGTGCAACGAGGCCGTCCCCACGAGCGCTGAGGAGCGCGACATAACCGCTGAGAACATTCACACCGACAACCGGTACGAAGGACGCCGCGCCCGCTTCGGCCGGAAGGGGCGCGACCGTGAGGAGTCGCTGCGGCTGCTGACCGCCCGTGAACGCGAACTCGACGAACTCGACCGCGATCTCGGCCGTGAGGCCGACCGGGGCGCGGACCGGGACGACGCGGACGCTCCCGCGACCGGCGAGCTCGACCTCGCCGACCGGTACGCGCTGCGCAGGGTTGTCGGTTTCTCGACCGAGCTCGAGGACGTCACCGAGGTCGAGTACCGGCGGCTCCGCCTGGAGCGCGTCGTGCTCGTCGGCGTGTGGACCTCGGGCACCGTGGCCGACGCCGAGAACTCGCTGCAGGAGCTCAAGCAGCTCGCCGAGACCGCGGGCTCGGTCGTGCTGGAGGGTCTGATCCAGCGTCGCCAGCGCCCGGACCCCGCGACCTACATCGGCTCGGGCAAGGCCGAGGAGCTGCGCGACGTGGTCGCCGCCACCGGCGCGGACACGGTGATCTGCGACGGCGAGCTCACCCCCGGCCAGCTGCGCCGGCTCGAGGAGATCGTCAAGGTGAAGGTCATCGACCGCACCGCGCTCATCCTCGACATCTTCGCCCAGCACGCCAAGAGCCGCGAGGGTAAGGCCCAGGTCGAGCTCGCCCAGCTCGAGTACCTGCTGCCGCGGCTGCGCGGTTGGGGTGGCAACCTCTCCCGCCAGGTCGGCGGCCGGGCCGCCGGCGGCGTGGGCATCGGCGGCCGCGGTCCCGGTGAGACCAAGCTCGAGCTGGACCGCCGCCGCATCCGCGAGCGCATGGCGAAGCTGCGCCGCGAGATCGCGTCGATGTCCACCACCCGGGAGACCAAGCGGGCGCGGCGGCAGCGCCGCGAGGTGCCCGCCGTGGCGATCGCCGGGTACACGAACGCCGGCAAGTCCTCGCTGCTCAACCGCCTCACCGGGGCGGGCGTGCTGGTGGAGGACGCGCTGTTCGCCACGCTCGACCCGACCGTGCGCCGGGCCCGCACCCCGGACGGGCGGCTGTTCACGCTCGCCGACACCGTCGGGTTCGTCCGGCACCTGCCGCACCAGCTCGTCGAGGCGTTCCGCTCGACGCTGGAGGAGGTCAGCGACGCCGACCTGATCCTCCACGTCGTGGACGGCTCGCACCCCGACCCCGAGTCGCAGATCAAGGCGGTGCGCGAGGTGCTCGCCGAGCTGAACGCCACCCACATCCCGGAGATCGTGGTCATCAACAAGGCGGACGTCGCCGACCCGGACACGATCACCCGGCTCACCCGCCGGGAGAAGCACAGCGTGGTCGTGTCCGCGCGGACCGGGCAGGGCATCGACGAGCTGCTCGCCGCGATCGAGCGGGACCTGCCGCGGATGGACCACGAGGTGCGCGTGCTCGTGCCGTACCGGCGCGGCGACCTGGTCGCCCGGGCGCACGAGGAGGGCGAGATCCTCGCCGAGGAGCACACCGCCGACGGCACCCTGCTGCACGCGCGCGTGCCCGCGGCGCTCGCCGCCGAGCTGCGCCGCTGTGCCGTACCGGAGAAGGTCGGCGCCGGGGCCGAAAGGCCCGCCTGACGACCTCGATCGGCCACCCGGGACCGTGTGCCCGGGTGGCCGCCCACCGTCACCCGGTACGCCGTTTTCGCTGGTCAATGGCCTCTTTGTGGGGCATTGTCGCGGCCGGAAACGGTCGCGCGGTGGTCCGCGAGGCCCATAGATTGCTAGGATTGCGAGAACCTTATAACCGATCCTGACGCGGGTTCATCATGACGGCTTTACGTGCTGTTGACGGCGGGGGGCGTGCGTCGAGGACGGGTCCGGTCGGCCTGAGCGGACCCCACTGTGACGGGGGCGGCTTTCCTGCGGCGGTGGTTACGGGTGTGACGTTTGCCGGTCTTTCTCGATAACCCTGTACAGCAGGCCGATCTGTGAAATAACGTAACTAAACTGAAATCGCCGAACCATGCTCGCGGCGATACGGTCATCGCACCAAGAGTGCGGATGAGAGCAGGAGACCCCCCCGATGACGTCCGGACACACGGCGGACCCCACGGGCGTGGTGCCCGGCAGGAGCCGGGCCGTGCACGCGTGCCCGGACGATCCGGCGGTGATGCGATGACCGTCCGTCTGCTGACCAACATCGGCCGGTTGTGGACCGGCAATGATGTCCTCAGCAACGCCGCCATCCTCGTGCACAACGACCGCATCGCCTGGGTGGGCCGGGCCGCCGACCTGCCGCAGAGCGTGCCGGGCGTCGTCGACGACATCGTCGACGTCGACCACGTGGAGAACCTGGGCGGCGCGCTCGTCACGCCGGGTCTGATCGACGCCCACACGCACCCCGTCTACGCCGGCAACCGGTACGCGGAGCTGGCCATGCGGTCCGGCGGCTCCTCGCCGAGCGCGATCAACGCCGCGGGTGGCGGCATCAACTCGACGGTCACCGTGACCCGCGGCACCGACCCGTGGACGCTCTGCAACAACGTCCGCGAGCGGCTCCGCGACTGGCTGCTGTCCGGCACCACGACCGTGGAGGCGAAGACCGGCTTCCACCTCACCCGCGACGGCGAGCTCGCCGACGTCCGGCTCCTGCGCGAGCTGGAGAAGGAGCCGATGATGCCGCGGGTGCACGTCACGTTCCTCGCGGCGCACGTGGTCCCGCCGGAGTACTTCGGCCGCCAGCGCGACTACGTCGAGGCGGTGGGCGCCTGGTGCGCCGACGCCGCGGCGGCCGGCGCGGACAGCGTCGACGTCTACTGCGACGAAGGGCACTTCTCCACCGAGGAGGCCCGCTGGGTGCTCGCCTCCGGCCGCAACGTCGGCCTGATGCCGCGCATCCACGCCGGCGCGCACAGCAGCCGGCGCGGCGCGGTGCAGCTCGCCGCGGAGATGGGCTGCGCCTCGGCGGACCTGCTGAACCACTGCACCGACGAGGACATCGCCGCCCTCGCCCGGTACGGCGTGCCCGCCGTGGTCTGCCCCGGCAGCGCGCTGCAGAACGGCATCCCGCCGGTGCGCCGGATGCTCGCCCAGGGCGTCACCATCGCCCTCGGCAGCGACCACAACCCCGGCCACTGCGGCATCACCTCGATGTCACTGGTGATCGCCCTCGCGGTCGCCGCCTTCGGGATCAGCGTCAACGACGCGCTCCGCGCGGCCACCCTCGGCGGCGCCCACGTGCTCGGGGCTCCCGACCGCGGCGTGCTCGCGCCCGGGCGGCTCGCCGACATCGTGCAGTGGGACGCCGACCACGAGGGTGCGTTCGCCTGGGCCTTCGGGCTCAAGCCGCGGCGGGTCTGGCGCGGCGGCACCCCGGTGCAGTAGGCGTTCGGGTTTCGCGGCCCGGGTGGTGCCGGGCCGTACCCGTCTCGCTCGGCGGACGACGAATCGCGCGCGATTCTGCGCCGCGCACTACGCTGCGAGCATGCCGCCTTCGGTCGCCGTCGTCACCGACTCCACCGCGTACCTCGACCCCAAGCCGGCCGCGCAGCACGACGTTGTGGTGATCCCGTTACAGGTGACGGCGGGCGGCCGGACGATCGACGACACCGTGGACCTCGGGCCGGACCCGGCGGCGCTGCTGCGCGCCTGGTACCCGGTCACCACCTCCCGGCCATCCCCCGAGCGGTTCGCCCGGGCGTACGCCGAGGCCGCGGAGCGCGGGGCCACCGGGGTGGTCTCCATCCACCTGTCGGGCGAGATGTCGGGCACCGTCGACGCCGCCCGCCTCGCCGCCGCCGACGCGCCCCTGCCCGTCGAGGTCATCGACAGCCGGTCGATCGGCATGGGCCTCGGCTTCCCGGTGCTCGCCGCCGCCCGGGCGGCCCGCGCCGGGCTCCCGCTCGCCGAGGTGGCCGAGGCCGCCCGCCGCCACATGGCCGCCCTGCGCAGCCTCTTCTACGTCGACACCCTCGAGTACCTGCGCCGCGGCGGCCGCATCGGCGCCGCCGCGAGCCTGCTCGGCTCCGCGCTGGCGATCAAACCCCTGCTGCACATCGCCGACGGCGTGGTCGCCCCGCTGGAGAAGGTACGCACCGCCACCCGCGCTCTCGCCCGCCTCGAGGACCTCGCCATCCAGGCCGCCGCCGACCGCCCCGTCGACGTCGCCGTCCAGCACTTCGCCGCCCGCCCCCGCGCCGAGGACCTCGCCGCCCGCCTCACCCGCCGCATCCCCCACCTGAACCGCCTCCACGTCGGCGAGGTCGGCCTGGTCATCGGCGCCCACGCCGGCCCCGGCATGCTCGGCGTCACCATCGCCCCCGCCTTGCCCTCGCCCTGACCCTGGCGGTCGTACGGCGCGTCGAGTGCGAGTGCGCGATGCCCGGGCCGTCACCGGAGGTGCCGCCTGGTCTTGCCCCTGCGGACTCCGGCGGCGTCTCGCTGCCTTTCTCCCGGACCTCCAGATCACGTCAGCCAGGACCGGGCTCCTGCATCTCGACGTCACGGTTGCTCTCGCCTGTCTCTCACCCTGACTCTGGCTATCGTGCGGCTCGCCGAGTGCATGCCCGACACCTGGCCTTCGTCATCGATGGCGTCACTGATGTTTCGCCGCAGGCTTTCAGGCGGGGCCGCCGCCCGCTTCCCCCTCGAGTTCCTCGCCTGCATGCATCATGTGGGCGAATCAGGCATCGGGCTGAAGGCCTACGCGGATGCTGCCTGCTCTGCCTCCCACCGCGCTGGCCGATCCTCGCCCTGCCTCTGCCTTTCGAGCGGATCGCCGACCGCGTGTAGTACGCCAATCGAGCCGCGCTCTGTTGGCGTTGTGGTGTCGCCGCCTCGCCCACGTGTGTTCGGCCGATTTCGAAACGAGGACACCGCCCGGCGACATCAGCTTCACGATGAGCCGTGGCTCACCGAGTCCTTGCTCGGTTGACCTGACGCAGCCGGATTTGGCCGGTAATCAGACTCCGCGCAGATTCAGTCGCAGCGAGGGGCGCTGTGGCCCTCAGCCCGGTGCTCTGCCCTCGTCTATCGCGTGACCCCCGTTGGCCCGAGCTGCGAGTCGGCGGAGCGAGGGCTACCGCCATTCTGTGCGAACCGGTGGCACCTGATTTCCGCTCGGTGTTTCACAGGCGATTGCTTCAGCCGTGCATACAGATGATCGGTGGTTCAGGACCGCCGGCGTCGCTCTTGGCCTCACCTGCCCTTTCACGTCCACTCACTTTCGCAGAAGCGCAAGCGCCCGAACGGCGACAGGCCGATCGGACCACCCGTCATGTCGATGCGGCACCTCGATGGCGCGCCCGCTCGTTTGGCCAGGCGGTCCCCGTTATCCACAGAATGGCGTTCTGCGGGCGTCCGGCCGGTCGCGCGCGCCTACCGTCACCCGCGTGCGAAGGACGACCGAACCTCTTGCTGCTGCTGCGGCCGAAACCCGCCTGCGTTCCCTTCTCGGGCGGGATCAGCCCGTTGTCCCACGACCTGTCGCGCCCGAGTCGATGCCAAGCAGTGGCATTGGAGCTCACGGTGCCCCGGCCGGACCCGCCTGGCGTGCGGGCCCAGCCGGCCGCGCCCGCGACGAGGGCGGCGCGGCGGAAGGGGAGCGGGACACCCCTCTTTCCGGGTCGGTAGCGGAACTCGGTGGCGCGCGGGCCGGGTATCCGGAGCGCGGCGTCGTGGGCGAGAGCTGGGCGCGAGCGGTCCCGACCACACCCGCCCTCGACGAGGACGAGAACTGCGGAGCTGATCACACGCCACCGCGACGATGGCCCGCGCTCGACCAGGCACGGGAGACACTCGCCGCTCACACCGCCGCTCTCGATCCCGGACGCCCCGGGCTGCGGGTCCTCCTCCTGCTCGGAGTGCTCGCCGCCGTTGTGGCGGGCGTCTACGTGTGGCGGTCGCGCCCCGAGGCCGAACCCCTCCCTCCGCCGGTCCCGGCCAGTGCCCCGCAGGCGGCGGCGTCGCCCGCGCCCTCCCCGAGCGGCCTGGGTGTCGTCGTGTACGTCACCGGCCGGGTCCGCAAGCCCGGCGTGCTCACCCTGCCCGAGGGCTCGAGGATCGCCGACGCGATCGAGGCCGCCGGAGGACTCCGGACCGGCGCCAAGCCGGGAGCGCTCAACCTCGCCCGCCGCCTCGTCGACGGCGAGCACATCGTCGTGGGCGCTCCGGCGACCGCATCCGCCGGCGCGCCGGGCGGACCCGTGGGCGTGGTTCCCGCCGGGGCGGCTTCGGCCGTGGATCCCGCCACCGGCCTGATCGACCTCAACCGGGCCACCGCCGAGCAGCTCGACGAACATCTGCCCGGCGTGGGCGAGGTCCTCGCCCGCCGCATCGTCGAGTACCGCGAGGCCAACGGCGGGTTCCGCAGCGTGGAGCAGCTTCGCGACGTCACCGGCATCGGCGAGCGAAGGTTCGCCGAGCTGAAGGACAAGGTGCGCGTGTGATGGCCACCGTCGGCGACGCGCCCGACCGCCGCGGGTACGCGTACCCGCTCGTCGGGCCCGCGCTCGCCGCGTGGGCGACCGCGTTCGTCCTGGTCGGCCTGCCCGCACCCGTCGCATGGGCCGTGGCCGCCGTCGCCGTGGCCGTGGCGGCGGGTCTCGCCCTGGCACCCCGGTTCCGGCGGCGTACGGCGTCGCAGTCCATCCCGCGGGACGGAGTGGACGCCCGGTGGCCGGGCCGCAGGGACGGTGCGGGGGAGCGGCGAAACCCGTGGCTTCCGCGGGGATGGCGGCGGATGGGCATCGGCGTGCTGGGGAGCACGGCGGCCGTGGCGACCGGCGTGGGGTGCTGGGCCCACCTGGTCGGCACCGGGCCGGTGGCCGAGCTCGCGGAGGCGCGTGCCGTGGTGACGGCGGAGGTGGTGCTCACCGACGACCCGCGGGTGGTCACCCGACGCGGCAGCACCATGCCGCGCGACCGCGTCGTCGCGGACGGCCGGGTCGAGCTCGTCGAGGCGCACGGCCGGCGCATCCGGCTCCGGGCACCGGTGCGGATGCTCGCGAACGGGCCGCAGTGGCAAGGCCTGCTGCCGAGCGTGCGGGTGCGCGTGCGCGGGCGGCTGGTACCGGCCGACGATGGGGAGCTACGGGCCGCCGTGCTGCTCGTGCGCGGCCCGCCTGCCGTGCTGGAGGGGCCGTCGGCCGTGCAGCGGGTGGCGGGGCACGTGCGGCAAGGGCTACGGGACGCCGCCGACATACTGCCCCCGGACCAGCGCGGGCTGTTGCCCGCGCTCGTGGTCGGCGACGTGTCGCGCATGGACCCGCAGGTCAGGAACGACCTGAACGCGGCAGGCCTGGGTCATCTGACGGCGGTGTCCGGCACCAACCTGGCGATCGTGGGCGGGGCGGCACTCGTGCTCGCCCGGGCCGTGGGCGCGTCGCTCCCGGTGCGTGCCGCCGCGGCGGCGGCCGCGATGGTGGCCTTCGCCGTCGTCGCCCGCCCCTCGCCCAGCGTGCTGCGCGCGCTGCTCATGGGCCTCATCGGCGCGGTCGCCCTCGGCGCCGGGCGGGCCCGCGACGGCGTCGCCGCCCTCGCCGCCACCGTGCTCCTGCTGATGTTGTTCGAGCCGTCGCTGGCCCGCTCGTACGGCTTCGCGCTCTCGGTCGCCGCCACCGCGGGCATCCTCGTGCTCGCCCCGCGCTGGCGCGACCGCCTTGCCGCCCGGTTCCCACCGCGCACTCCGCTCTGGGTCGCCGAGGCCGTGGCCGTGCCCGCCGCGGCCCAGGCCGCGGTCACGCCCGTGCTCGTGCTCATCAGCGGGCGGATCGAGACCGTCGCGGTACCGGCGAACCTGATCGCCGGACCGGCCGTCGCCCCGGCCACCGTGCTCGGCTTCGTCACCGCGCTCGTCGCGCCGTTCAGCCTCGACGCCGCCCAGTGGATCGTCCGCCCGGCCGGGCTCGCCGTGGGCTGGATCATCCTGGTCGCCGAACAGGCGGCGGCGCTGCCGCTCGCGGTCCTGCCCTGGGTCGGCGGCGTGCCCGGGCTGGTGCTGCTGTGCCTCGCCGCGGTCGCGGCCTTCCTGCTGCTGCGCCGCGCGGGTCCGCGCCGGATCGCGCTCGCCGTCGCCGCCGGGATCACCGTGGCGGCCGTCGTCGCGACCCCGGTCGTCGCGCCCTGGCCGCCGCCCGGCTGGCTCATGGTCGCCTGCGACGTGGGGCAGGGCGACGCGCTCGTGGTGTCCGCGGGTGGCGACCGCGCGGTCGTGGTGGACACCGGCCCCGACCCGGTCCTCGTCGACGCCTGCCTGCGCGACCTCGGCGTGCGCCGCGTGCCGCTGCTGGTGCTCACCCATCCGCACCTCGACCACGTCGGGGGACTCGAGGGCGTGCTACGCCGCCGGGCGGTCGGCGCGGCGCTCGTCGGCCATGCCCGTCGGCCAACCCCGGAGGGCGCGCGTCTGTCGGCGCGGCTCCGGGAACGCCGCATCCCCGAATGGTCGGTCCCTCCCGGCACCCGGTGGCGCTTCGGCCCCACCGAGATCACCGTACTCGCCCCCGACCCGCGGCCCGGGGCCGCACCTGTCCCCGAGGGCGCAGGGGAGGGCTCGGCCGTGAACAACGCGAGCGTCGTGCTCCACGTGCGCTGGCCCGTCGGCTCGGCGCTGCTCAGCGGCGACGTCGAGACCGAGGCCCAGGCCGCCCTGCTCCGCCGGGGCGTGCCCCCGGTCGACGTGCTCAAGGTCCCGCACCACGGGTCCGCCAGGGGTGATCCGGCCTTCCTCGCCGCCATCCGCCCCAGGGCGGCCCTGATCAGCGTCGGCGCGGGCAACGATTACGGCCATCCCGCACCGCAGACGATCGCTCGTCTCGGTGCCCTGTCGACCCGCGTCTACCGTACCGACCGCCAAGGTGATCTTGCCGTGGTCGTCCGAGGGGACGGCCTCGCCGTGGTACCTCGGGGCGAGCCGCGCAGCGGCCGGGCGCGTGGCCGCTGAGGGCGCGAGAGCGGGGGAGGGCGTGGCATGCTGGCTTTCATGGCGGCGACGAGTCCAGCACCCGTGACGTTGGTGATCGGCGAGGAGGAGCTGCTCGTGGATCGGGCGGTGGGCGCGGTCGTCGCGGCCGCGCGGGCCGTCGATCCCGAGGCCGAGCGGCACGAGCTGATCGGGGGGAAGGTCGAGCCGGGAGAGCTGGCGGGGCTGACCTCGCCGTCGCTGTTCGGCGGGCGCTCGATCATCGTGGTGCGGTCCGCGCAGGATCTGTCCAAGGACGTCATCGCGGAGATCGTCGGGTACGCAAAGCATCCCGCCGAGGACGCAACGCTCGTGCTCACCCACCCGGGCGGAGCGAAGGGCAAGGCGCTGGTCGACGGGCTCAAGAAGGCCGGGGCGGCGGTCGTCACCGTCCCGAAGATCACCAAACCCGGCGAGCGGCTGGACTTCATCAAGGCCGAGATCAAGCGGGCCGGGCGGTCGATCGCGCCCGACGCGGCGCAGGCGCTGCTCGACGCGGTCGGCAACGACCTGCGGGAGCTCGCCGCCGCGTGCAGCCAGCTCGTCTTCGACACGCCCGCGGAGCACAAGACGATCACCGCCGCGGACGTCGCGCGCTACCACCGGGGCCAGGCGGCGGTGAGCGGCTTCACGGTCGCCGAGAGCGCGGCCGAGGGCAAAGCGGCCGAGGCGCTGGAGCAGCTCCGCTGGTCCCTGGCGACGGGCACGCCCCCCGTGCTCATCGTGAGCGCCCTCGCCAAGGAGCTGCGCACCCTCGCCAAGGTCGCGGGCGCCCGCAACGCCCGCGGCGCCAACCTCGCCCAAGCACTCGGCATGCCCCCGTGGCTCGCCAAGCGCTACCAGGCCCGGCTGCGCGCCTGGGGCCCGGAAGGGCTCAGTACCGCGATCCAGGCGGTCGCCGACGCCGACGAGCAGGTCAAGGGCGCCGGTGTCGACCCCGCATACGCGCTGGAGCGCGCGGTGCGCATCATCTGCGCCAGCCGCAACGGCCGCTGATCGTGCCGCATCCCACCACGGGAAGACGGCTCCCGCGCACCGGCCCAGGCCGTCGTGCCGTGCTCTTGAGTGGTCTTCGCTCGGCTGGTGACCGCTCTGTGCGTCGTTGGTCGGCGAGTGGAAGAGCGGCTTTGATGGGCAGGGTCGTCGATGTCGCCGACGGGGAGGGGATCGTCCGCCGGTCTCGCGGCCTCTTATTGAGCGGCGGACGGGACCGTGCCGTCTCTCACGGTGGGCTGGTGGCTCGCGCTTCGTTCGGCCCAGACGGGTGATGGTGATGTGGTTTGGTGTGGTCTCCGCTCGGAGACTGATCGCCTGTTGCGCCGCGGTGGCGAGTGAAGGAGCGAGCTGGATGGGCCGGGTCGTTGATGTCGTCGGCGTGGATGGGATTACTGCGCTGATCTTGCGGTATCCGTGGGTCGCTGATGGGACCGTGCCGTCTCTCGCGGTGGGAAGGTGGCTCGCGCTTCGCGCGGCCCAGACGGGTGATCTGGGGTGTTCTGGGTGTGGTTTCCGTTCGGGGTCGCCGCTCTGTCCGCGTTGGTCGGCGAATGGAAGGGCGATCGGGGAGGGCGGGGTGGTCGATGTCGCCGACGTGTGGGGATCGCTCCGCTGGTCTCGCAACCGCCCGATGAGTCGCGGACGGGACCGTGTCGGCCGGGGAGCGCCGTCAGGAGCGCATTGGCGGACACGTCGACGGTCACCCGGTGGGCGGATGTAGCCGAGCGCACACGATCATAGGATCTCTCGTACTTGCGATCGCAAGCATAGGCATCCCCTCGCTGTTGCGATGGGGTGCCAGTGTTCCCTTTGGAAATTGCGATGTAGGGTGTCTGAGATGTTCCGTGTCGGCGAGGCCGCTGGGCTGCTCGGAGCCGGTCCCGGCATCGTCCGCCGATGGGTCGAGTGACCGGTCACGTGTGGGGAGCTTTTTGTGTTCAGGCGTCTTTCCCGGTGGATGATCGCCGTGCCCGTCGTGCTCGCGTTGGGGGCTTTGTCCGGATGCGGCTCCGGTGGATCGGCCGGCGGCGGGGAGCGCGAGGTGACGGTCTTCGCGGCGGCGTCGCTGACCGGGACGTTCACCGAGCTTGGCAGGATGTTCGAGGCCGAGCATGCGGGTACGAGGGTGCGGTTCAACTTCGGCTCCAGCGCAACGCTGGCCCAGCAGATCGTCCAGGGGGCGCCCGCGGACGTGTTCGCCGCGGCGAACCCGGCCACCATGAAGATCGTCACCGACACGTCCCTGGCCGAGCCGCCGACCACGTTCGCGCGTAACAAATTGCAGATCGCCGTGCCCGCGGACAATCCGGCGCAGGTCGACGAGCTGAAGGACCTCGCCGACCCCAACGTGAAGGTGGCGTTGTGCGCCGAGCAGGTGCCGTGCGGGGCCGCCACGGTCAAGGTCCTGGACGCGGCCGGGCTCAAGGTCACCCCGGTCACCCTGGAGCAGGACGTCAAGGCCACCCTCACCAAGGTCGAACTGGGCGAGGTGGACGCGGCGCTCGTCTATCGGACCGACGTGATCGCCTCGGGCGGCAAGGTCAAGGGCATCTCCTTCCCCGAGTCCGACCGGGCGGTCAACGACTATCCCATCGCCGTCCTTACCAAGGCGTCGGCCGGTGATCTGGCCGAGCGCTTCGTCGACCTTGTGCTGTCCCAGCGGGGCAAGGACGTGTTGGCCAAGGCAGGCTTCGAGGTGACCTGATCGACTCGACCGGCCCTCCGGCCGTCACGAGGCCTCTCGTGGCTCCGCCCAGGTCTGGCGCGGGGAGGAGAGGACGCCGTCGCGCAGGGTGAGGCCGCGGTCGGCGTAGCCGACGAGGGCGGGGTCGGCGGTGGTGACGAGGGCGGTGACGTCCTCGGTCAGGGTGAGGGTGCGCAGCAGCTCCATGATCCGGCGGCTGCTGCGGGTGTCGAGGCGGCCGGTGGGCTCGTCCGCGATCAGCAGGCGGGGGCGGTTGGCGAGGGCGCGGGCGATCGCGATGCGCTGGCGCTGGTCCTCCGACAGCTCGTACGGGCTCCGCTCCGCGTAATCCGCGAGCCCGACGAGGGTGAGCAGCTCCTCGACGCGCTTGTCGCGCTCTTCGACCGGGGTGTTGGTGAGCCGCAGCGGCACCCCGACGTTCTCGGCCGCGGTCAGGACCGGGATGAGGCCGAACGACGGGAAGACGTACCCGATGTCCTTGCGCCGGAGCTGCAACAGGTCGCTTTCGGACAGGTCGGTGATCCGCCGACCGGCGATGATCACCTCGCCGGAGTCGGGGCGGTCGAGCCCGCCCACCTGGTTGAGCAGGGTGGTCTTGCCCGCTCCGCGCCCGCCGCTGATCACGACCAGCTCCCCTGGGAGAGCCGCGAAGGAGACGTCGCGCAGCGCGACGACCTCCCTCGGTCCCTGCCGGTAGGTCTTGCGCAGGTTCGCGGCGATGACCATCGGCTCGATCATTACGGTCCTCCTCGGGCCGGTTGGGCCACACCCCGATGTGGCCGTGCTCTGCCGTTGGGCGTAGGGGACGCCGGTGGCCGGTGGCGGTGTCGCGGCGCCCGCCACCGGCGACGTGTGCCGGGGCGGCCGGTCGCCCCATACGGGTGCTGCTTGGGACGTTTCGGTCACACCACGCCCGGCCGCGCCACGCACTCCGCTGTGCGAGGCATCCGGTGGGTGGATGCCGCCGGGGCGCGTGCCGGCTGCGGCGGTGCGCGGTGGCCGGGTCGCGCAACGCGCCGCAGGGCGAGATCTCAGGACGGCCGGCCTGCTGCCGTGGCGGGGCGGCCGGGCGCGGCTCGGCACCGGCGGCTTGGGCGGCGGCATGGGCTCGGCCGGGTCCGTACGTGAAATGGCCTGCGGCGTGGGAGACACCCGGCCGGAGGGCGGCGCCGTACCGCGGCGCGACTTGCCGGGGCGGCCGTACCCGCCGGTCGGCGGGGCGAGCCCCGTGCGGGAAGGCCGTCGGGTGGCCGGACATCGGCCCGGTGTGCGCGGCCCAAAGCCGGCATTGACGTCCGCGTCCCGGGTACGGCCCGGCGCGGCCGTCAGGTACGGCGGTGCGGCGACGGCGTGGCCCGTGCTCATCCGGCCTCCCCAGGAGAGCGATCGCCGATCCGGTGGCGGCCGGGGGCGGCGTGCAGGAGGCCGCCGCCGAGCGCCGCGGCCGCGATGAGCCCGGCGGCGAGCAGGATCGGCGCGACGAGGCCGAACGGCAGGCCGTACCCGGCCGGGGTGCCCGCGAACACGGCCATGTCGACACCCGGGCCGAGCACGACCGGCAGGGCGAGGCCGAGCAGCGTCCCGGCGAGGATCGGGCATGTCGCCACGGCGGCGACCTCGAACGCGGTCACCCGGCACGCCTGCCCGGGCGACAGGCCCAGCACGCGCAGGGTCGTCAGCGTCCGCGACCGGAGCCCGGCCCGCGCGGCCGGGGCGAGCAGCACCGTGAGGACCGCGAAGCCGGTGACCGCCGCGGCGGCCGTCCACAGCACGGTGCGGAGCGCGGTGGCCAGCGGCGCGGCGGCGAGGCGTTCGGCCTCCCCGCGCACGGTGACGACCGAGGCGTCCGGGCCGCCCGCCGCGGCGCGCAGCCCGGCCGGGTCCAGGTCGTCGCCGGCCACGAGCAGCACGTTCGCCAGGTCACCGAGCCCGGCCCGGGGCAGCGCCTGGAACGGCACGACGACGAGGCCGCCCTCCTCGGGGGCGAGCCCCGGCAGCCCGCCGTCGATCACGCCGGTGGGGACCACCTCGATCCGCCGGTACCAGCCGACCTCGAAACGGGAGTAGACGGTCAGGTCGGGGGTGACGAGCGCGGGCAGGGCGGTGCCGGGCACGTCCGCGGGCGGGGCGGGCACGGCGAGCGGCGAGCCGGCGACCAGCCGCCGGTACGCGGCGAGGTCCACCGCGACCACGGTGACGTTCTGCCCGCGTGCCCCGAGCCGGCCGGTGCCCTTCAGCGCGGGCACCACGGCGTGCACGCCCGGCGCCTCGCGCAGCCGGGAGAGCACCGGCTCGACCGGCCCGGGCAGGCGCTCCACCCGGGCCGCCGCCCCGGTGGCCCGCCACGCGGCGACGGACTGCGCCGTCTCGAGCGCGTCGGCGGCCACCACCCCGTACACCGCCACCGCGACGGCGGGCAGCAGGACGAGCGTGCGCAGCGGGCACGCTTCCCCGGCCCGCGCCGCCAGGGTGAGCCCCAGGAAGGGGACGGCGGACCGCCGCCGGGCGGCCAGCCACGCCGGCAGGCGCAACACGAAGGGGGAGAGGCGGACGGTGACGATCCCGGCCGCGACCGCGAGCGGCACGGGCGCGAGCACGAGGAACAGGCCGGCCTCACCCTCCCGCGCGCCCGCCCCGGCGGCGGGCAGCCCGTGGACGCGCAGCAGGCAGGCGGCGGCGAGGGCGAGCACGACGACGGCGGCCTCGGCGGCGAGGCGTCGCCGGGAGAGGCGTCGGCCGGGCGCCTCCCCGGCCCGTCCCCGTGCCGGTGCGCGCTGGGCGGCCGCCGCGAGCACGACCGCGCCCAGGGCGAGCAGCGGCGGCGCGAGGCGGGCCGGTGGTACGGCAGGACCGGGCAGGAGCGACCCGAGGCAATGGCCGAGCAGCGCCGCAGGCACGCACACGAGCGCGACCGCCCCGGCGGCGCCCCACGCGACCGCCACACGCGGTCCGCCCATCCGCTGCTCGATCCCGGGCCGCCGCGCCCCATGGTGTTCGCCCTGAACGCGGCCGCCCGGCGAGGACCATGACCGGCGGGTCGCCGAGCCGTGCCAGGCGGGCGCCGGCCCTGATCGCAGGCGGTCGCACAGCAGCCGCACCGTGAGCGCGACGGCGCCGCAGGCGACGAGGCCGAGGCCGCCGATGACGAGCCAGCCGAGCACCACCGCGACGCGCTGCCGCTCCAGGAACCGGCCGAGCCCCGCGTCGAGGCCCGTGTGCAGCTCGAACCGCGCCACCCCGTCCGCGAGCGCGGCCTGCCGCCGGAGCCGGTCCCGGTAGCGGTCGACCGCCGCGGCGATCGCGGAGGCGTCACCCGCGGTGATCGCGCCGAGGTCGACCGGCAGCGTCCATTCGTAGCGCAGGTCGCCGGGGCCGCCGAGCCGCGCCAGCGCGGCGTGGTGCACGAGGCCGGTGAGGTGCTGCTCGTCCCCGGCCGTGGTCGGCCGTATCGAGGCGCGCAGCAGGTCCTCGTGGTGGCGCCAGAACGGGTCGGCGGGCCGTACCGGCTCGAACAGGCCGGTGACCCGGGCGAGCCGCGGCTCGGTGTCGCCGAGCAGCAGCAGCGACCCCACCGACAGGTTCATCGCGGCGGCCCCGGCGTGCGAGAGCGCGACCTCGATCAGCGGCACGTCCCCCAGCCCGCCGTACCCGGGAACGGGCCGCGTCGTCGTGGGCGGCCCGGGCGGCGACCCGGTGACGTAGCGCACCCGGCCCCCCGCACCCGCCACCCAGGCGAGGTTGAGGAACTGCAGCGCGTGGTCCTCCGCGCCGATCCGGTCGGCGAGCGGCGTGCGCCGCGTCCTCGCCGCGTACGACGCCCCGGCCGCCTGCGCCGCCGCGCCGGTGGCGACCACGGCGCGCAGCGGCTCGGGCAGCTCGGCGTGCAGCCGGTCGTGCTGCTCGGCGAGCCGGTCGGTGTCGGTGAGCAGGTCGGCGGGGCCTTCCGGCTCGAGCGTGACGGTCAGGTCGGCCGGTTCGGCGGGGTTCTCCTGTACGGCACGGCGCACCCCGCGGTCGAAGGAGTCCGCCACGATCCGCGGCAGCCCGGCGAGCAGCGTGGCGACGGTGAGGATGAGCAGGGCGAGCAGGCCGGCCACGCCGCGGTGGGCGCGGAGGATGCGCAGCGGGCTCATGCGTGGCGTCCCCACGGCGCGGGCGGGCCGATACGATGCGCGGTCCGGCAGCGGACGGCGGCGGACGAAGCGGACAACGCGGGCGCAGGTGGCCGTGGCAGGGCGGGGGGAACGCCCGGGGCGGCGGCCCGGGAGCCGGACAGGACGCGCGGGTCGCCGGCGGTGGCCCCCGACGCCGCGGCCCCTGCCGGTCGGCTACGGCCGAGAGGCGTGACGGGTTGATCGGGGACGGCGGCGGACCGGACGCGGCGCGCGGGCGCGGGCGGACACGGGCCGGCGGGCGACGCGCCACGGGCGACGGCCGCCGGCGCGAATCCCGGGCCGGTGAGGGCGGGGGCGCCGGGAGCGTGCGGACCGGCCGGGCGAGTGCCGCGCAGCGCGGCGGGGCGGGCGGCGGCGTGCGGCCGGACCGGTGTCACCGCCGTGCCGACCGGGCGGTACGGCGGGCCGGGAAGCGGGCGGGGCGGGCCGTACGCGGGCGTGCCGGATAAGACGGTGGCAGGCCGCGCCGCGCCGGGGGTGACGAACAGGGGCAGCGGTCCGGCGGTTGCACGCCGCACCGCCGGCGGCGTCCGCCACCACATCCGGGCTCCTCCGCTCGTCGTATCGCAGCCACCTGCCACGACTGTAAGCGGGAACGCCGGCGAGGTCGGCGGCGCGGGCCGGATGGTGATGGAGGCGATGCGCTACGGAAATGGAGAAGTGATATCGATTCCGTGACGAATTATGACATTGTCACGAACTTGCGATATCCGGGCATGGCGAAAGCGCCGTGCTCCCAAGGAGTCACGGCGCTCGCGACGGTGATGCGCGCCCTGCGCTCGGCCCGGGAAGGCCTACTTCGACGCCGCGGCCTGCAGCGCAGCGGCGCGCTTGGCGATGGCCGACTTCCGGTTGGCCGCCTGGTTCTTGTGGATCACGCCCTTGGTGACCGCCTTGTCCAGCTGGCGGCACGCGGCGCGCATGAGCACGACCGCCTGCTCGACGTTCCCCTGCTCGGCGGCCTCGCGGAACTTGCGGATCGCCGTCTTCAGCGAAGACTTGACGGCCTTGTTACGCAGACGACGCTTTTCGTTCTGCTTGTTGCGCTTGATCTGGGACTTGATGTTAGCCACGAAGAAGCCTCGGTCAGAAAGTCGGTGGATCGGTTCGCGCGGGCAGAGAGGGCGCACCACACGCAGTGAGACAGGGTATCAACGCCCCTCACGCCGCTCAAATCAATGCAGGGCACAGGGCCCCGGCGGCCGTGCCGCAACGGGTGACCCGGTGTGGAGTGTGCCGTGCGCAAGGCAGTTTAGGACACCCGATCGAGGCCGCACCGAAGGTTATCGACCCGTCACCCGCCCGTGCCCTGCCCGCCCGCATCCCGCCATGGCCGCTCCGCCGACCCGCCGCCTTTTATTTCTATGGCACTCCCGCCGCCCCCGGTACGGCCCGGCCGCCGCCGTGCCGGCCGTACCGCCGACCGGCCGGGGGACCGGGCCACGGCGGCCGCAGGCGGCGGATCTTCGCCCGCCTCGCGGCACTGCCGGTAGACTCGCCAGGAGTGCCGCCGCGGTCACGCCCGCGATCGGGAGCACCAGGGCAAGACAGCGGGACGGACGCGGGAACCGCCACGCGGCGGGACCGCGCCGGTGACACCGTGGCGGTCCGGGCTGTCACCCGAACATGCCACCATGGAAGGCGGGCCGGCGTTCCCGGCCCCTTGATCGTGATCGAACCTGCCGAAACGGACCACGGTGCGCACTGAGCCTGGCCTGACCGACCCCGCGGTGATCCGCAACTTCTGCATCATCGCGCACATCGACCATGGCAAGTCCACGCTCGCCGACCGCATGCTCCAGCTCACGGGCGTGGTCGACGAGCGGCAGATGCGCGCGCAGTACCTCGACCGCATGGACATCGAGCGGGAGCGCGGCATCACCATCAAGTCGCAGGCCGTACGGATGCCCTGGAAGGGCCCGGACGGCGTCGACTACGTCCTCAACATGATCGACACCCCGGGCCACGTGGACTTCACCTACGAGGTGTCCCGGTCGCTCGAGGCGTGTGAGGGCGCGATCCTGCTGGTCGACGCCGCGCAGGGGATCGAGGCGCAGACCCTCGCCAACCTCTACCTGGCGATGAACGCCGACCTCACCATCATCCCCGTCCTCAACAAGATCGATCTCCCGCAGGCCCAGCCGGACAAGTACGCCGAGGAGCTCGCCGGGCTGATCGGCTGCGAGCCCGGGGACGTGCTGCGCGTCTCCGGCAAGACCGGGGAGGGCGTCAAGGAGCTGCTCGACCACGTGGTCATGCAGGTGCCGCCGCCGGTCGGCGACGCCGACGCCCCGGCCCGGGCGCTCATCTTCGACTCGGTCTACGACATCTACCGGGGCGTCGTCACCTACGTGCGGGTCGTCGACGGCCATCTGTCCCACCGCGAGCGCACGATGATGATGTCGACCGGGGCCACCCACGAGACCCTGGAGATCGGCGTCATCTCGCCCGAGCCGATCCCGTCGAAGCACGGCCTCGGCGTCGGCGAGGTGGGCTACCTGATCACCGGCGTGAAGGACGTGCGCCAGGCCCGGGTCGGCGACACGGTCACCTCGGCCGCGCGCCAGGCGACCGAGCCGCTGCCCGGCTACGAGCACCCCAAGCCGATGGTGTACTCGGGCCTCTACCCGATCGACGGCGACGACTACCCGGAGCTGCGCGAGGCCCTCGACAAGCTGCGCCTCAACGACGCCGCGCTCATCTACGAGCCGGAGACCTCGGCGGCGCTCGGCTTCGGCTTCCGCTGCGGCTTCCTCGGCCTGCTCCACATGGAGATCGTGCGCGAGCGGCTGGAGCGCGAGTTCGGCCTGTCGCTGATCTCCACCGCGCCGAACGTCCCCTACCGGGTGGTGCTGGACAGCGGCAAGGAGGTCACCGTCACCAACCCGTCGGAGTTCCCCGGCGGCAAGATCGCCACGGTGTACGAGCCGGTGGTGCGCGCCACGGTGCTCAGCCCGGCCGAGCACATCGGCGCGATCATGGAGCTGTGCCAGGGCCGCCGCGGCACCCTGCTCGGCATGGACTACCTGTCCACCGACCGGGTGGAGATCCGCTACACCCTGCCGCTGGCCGAGATCATCTTCGACTTCTTCGACCAGCTCAAGTCCCGCACCCGCGGGTACGCCTCGCTCGACTACGAGCCCGCCGGCGAGCAGGAGGCCGACCTGGTCAAGGTGGACATCCTGCTGCAGGGCGAGCCGGTGGACGCGTTCAGCGCGATCGTGCACCGGGAGAAGGCGTACTCCTACGGCGTGGAGATGGCGCGCAAGCTCAAGGAGCTCATCCCGCGGCAGCAGTTCGAGGTGCCGATCCAGGCCGCGATCGGCTCCCGCGTCATCGCCCGGGAGAACATCCGGGCGCTGCGCAAGGACGTGCTCGCCAAGTGCTACGGCGGCGACATCACCCGGAAGCGCAAGCTGCTCGAGAAGCAGAAGGAAGGCAAGAAGCGCATGAAGATGGTCGGCCGGGTGGAGGTGCCGCAGGAGGCGTTCGTCGCCGCGCTCGCCACCGACACCTCGAGCGACAAGAAGAAGTAGCCCGCCGGGGCCGCCCATGCCTTCCGCCCTGCCCGACGGCGAGCCGGTGCCCCGCACCGGCGAGCTGCCCGAGTCCGCGCTGCGCGGGCTCGGGGAGCGGCCGTTCGGCTTCTACGTGCACGTGCCGTTCTGCGTGACCCGCTGCGGCTACTGCGACTTCAACACCTACACCGCGGCCGAGCTGGGCCCGGGCGCGAGCCGCGCGGACTACGCCGAGACCGCCGCCGCCGAGGTACGGCTCGCGCGGCGGGTGCTCGGCGACGCCGCGCCGCCGGTGGCGACCGTGTTCTTCGGCGGCGGCACGCCCACCCTGCTGCCGCCCGCCGACTTGGTGCGGATCCTGCGCGTGATCGGCGAGGAGTTCGGGCTCGCCCCCGGCGCCGAGGTCACCACCGAGGCGAACCCCGAGTCGGTCACCCCGGCCACGCTCGCCGAGCTGCGCGCGGGCGGCTTCACCCGGATCAGCCTCGGCATGCAGAGCGTGCGGCCGCACGTGCTCGCCGTACTCGACCGGCGGCACACCCCCGGCCGGGCCGCCGCGGCCGCCCGGGAGGCGCGCGCGGCCGGGTTCGAGCACGTCAACCTCGACCTCATCTACGGCACGCCGGGGGAGACCGACGACGACTGGCGGGCCACGCTCGCCGCCGCGATCGAGGCCGGGCCCGACCACATCTCGGCCTACGCGCTCATCGTCGAGGACGGCACCCGGCTCGCCGCCCGGATCCGCCGCGGCGAGCTGCCCGCGCCCGACGACGACGTCGCCGCCGACCGCTACCTCATCGCCGACGCCATGCTCGGCGAGGCCGGGTACGCCTGGTACGAGATCTCCAACTGGGCCCGCTCGCCCGAGGCCCGGTGCCGGCACAACCTGCTCTACTGGACCGGCGGCGACTGGTGGGGCGTCGGCCCCGGCGCGCACAGCCACGTCGGCGGGGTGCGCTGGTGGAACGTGAAGCACCCGGCCGCGTACGCGGCCCGTATCGCCGCCGGGGAGTCGCCCGGGCACGCCCGCGAGGTGCTCACCGCCGAGGACCGCGCGGTCGAGCGGCTCATGCTCCAGCTCCGCCTCGCCACCGGCCACCCGCTCGACGAGATCCGCCCGGAGGCCCGCCCGGCCGTGGCCCGCGCCCTCGCCGACGGGCTGCTCGACCCCGGGCCGTTCCGCGCCGGCCGGGCCGTGCTCACGCTGCGCGGCCGGCTGCTCGCCGACGCGCTCATCCGCGACCTCGCCTGAGCGGGTCAGTCGGCCGGCGGCGGGCTGACGAAGTCGATCAGCTCCTCCACCCGGCCGAGCAGCTCCGGCTCCAAGTCCTTGAAGTGGGTGACCCGCCCGAGGATGTGCCGCCACGCCTCGCCCGGGTCCATGCGCCAGCCGAGCGCCGCGAGCACCCCCTCCTTCCACGGCACCCCCTTCGGCACCTCGGGCCAGGCCGGGATGCCGAGCACCGACGGCTTCACCGCCTGCCAGATGTCCACGAACGGGTGCCCGACCACGAGCACGTACGGCGAGGCCACCTGCTCGGCGATCCGGCTCTCCTTCGAGCCGGGCACCAGGTGGTCGACGAGCACGCCGAGGCGGCGCTCCGGCCCCGGCCCGAACTCGGCCACGATCCGCGGCAGATCGTCGATGCCCTCGAGGTACTCGACGACGACCCCCTCGACCCGCAGATCGTGGCCCCAGATCTTCTCCACGAGCTCGGCGTCGTGCACGCCCTCCACGTAGATGCGGCTCTCCTTGGCGACCCGCGCCCGCAGGCCCTCCACCACGATCGAGCCGGACGCGCTGCGCCGCGGCCGCGCCGGGGCGCCCGCCGGCCGGGTGCCGGGCCGTACCAGGGTGACCGGTTTGCCCTCGAGGAGGAACGCCCCGCGCTCCAGCGGGAAGACCCGCCGCCGCCCGAAGCGGTCCTCCAGGGTGACCCCGTGCTTGTCGCAGGCGACCACCGCGCCGCAGAAGTCGCCCGCCGCGTCCTCCACCACCAGCCCGGGCTCGGCCGGCACCTCCGGGATGGGCTCCCGGGCGAAACGGCGCCGCCGGCCGGAGAGCACGTCCTCGTACATGGCAGGGCACGCTAGCAAATCATGGGCTCCTCACCGGGTCATCGCGCGGCGTACGGCGGCCATGGTCCGGCGAGCCGCCGCCGCGCCCGGCTGCGGCGCACCAGCACGAGCACCGTGACCACGACGGCCACCACGAACGTGACGAACATCAGCCCGAACCACAGCAGGACGCCGCCCACGGTGCTCGCGGCCTGGTCGCCGGTGAACTGCCTGCCCACGCCGAAGACCACGTCCGAGGAGGCGGGGGCCTCGCAGACGATCCGGTAGGCGCCCGGCTGGGTGACGCCGATGTCGAAGACGTACTCCCACACCCGGCCGCCCGCGGTGAACGTCATCGTGTAGCCGGGCTTGGTGAGCGGGACGCCCTGGCCGGAGGCGGTCGTCGCCTCGCAGACGAAGTTCACCGGCCGGCTCGTCGAGGCGTACAGCACCGGGCGGTCATCGGGGGAGGCCTCGAAGGTGGCCGGCTCGCCGCTGCGGAAGTGGCGTGGCGGGGCCGCCTCCTCGCCCACCGACTCCACCGTGGAGAACACGCCCAGGAACCCGAGGACCACGCTCGCCACGAAGGCGAGCCACGCCAGCGCGATCCACACGCGCCGCGGCCCGACGGCGGCGCCCGGTGGGGGCGGCGCCCCGGGACCACCCGGCGGCGGGCCGTAGCCGGGCGGGGGACCGCCCGGGGACGGCGGCGGGTACGGCGGGGCGTGGTGCGCGCCGGGCGGCGGGCCCTGGTGCGGCCCGGGCGCGGAGCCGTGCGGGGCACCGGGCTGCTGCGGACCGGGCGGGAAGCCGGGCCGGCCGCCCGGCGGCGGGCCGTACGGTGCCCCGGGAGGCGGGCCCGGGTGCGGGGGCTGCGGGGCCGGGCCGGACGCGGGACCGGGCGGCGGGCCGCCGTACCCTTGAGGGCCGGAGGCCCGCCCCTCCGGCCGGGGGTCGTTCGACTGGCTCATAATCCGAGTGTGACGGTTTCCCTCCCCGGCCGCACCGGCCCCCGGCCCGGTGTTTCGATACCGATTTGGTGCCCGTTCGGCCGCGGAACGGACCGTGGACACGACCGCCGCGGTACCGTCACAGCGGAATCGGGCGGGAGCCTTCCCACCCGCGAGAATGAGTTATCGCACCTGAGAGATGGGAGCCGTACACTTGGCACTCGGGAACACTGAGTGCCAAGCAAGGTGTTGTAACACGACACCGGGGCGGCCGGGAGGTGAACACGTTGCTCGATGACCGCAAGCTGGCGGTTCTGCGCGCCATAGTCGAAGATTACGTGTCCACCAACGAGCCAGTCGGATCCAAGGCGATCGCGGAGCGGCACAACCTCGGCGTCTCCCCCGCCACGATCCGTAACGACATGGCGGTGCTGGAGGAGCAGGGGTACATCACCCAGCCCCACACCAGCGCCGGGCGGGTGCCGACCGACAAGGGCTACCGGCTCTTCGTGGACCGGCTGTCGCAGATCAAGCCGCTGTCGGCGGCCGAGCGACGGGCGATCGAGACCTTCCTGGCCGGCGCGGTCGACCTCGACGACGTGCTGCGCCGTACGGTCCGGCTGCTGGCCCAGCTCACCCGGCAGGTGGCCGTGGTGCAGTACCCGTCGCTCACCAAGTCCACGGTGCGCCACGTGGAGATCGTCCCGCTCACCGACCGCCGCGTGATGCTCGTCCTCATCACCAACACCGGCCGCGTGGAGCAGCGCGTGATCGAGCTGCCCGACCCGGTGAAGGAGGACCGCATCGCGCACCTGCGGGCGATGCTCAACGCCTGCCTCGACGGCTGCGGTCTGAGCAACGTGCCCGACACGGTGCAGGACCTCCCCGAGCACCTGCCGCCGGAGGACCGTTCGGTCGCGGCCACGATTCTTTCGGCTCTCCTTGAGACCCTCGTGGACCGCAACGATGAGAAAATCGTGATGGCCGGCACCGCGAACCTCGCCGCGGCCGACTTCTCGGTCAGCCTGCGCGAGGTGCTGGAGGCGCTCGAGGAGCAGGTGGTCCTCATGCGCCTGCTCAGCGAGCCGTCGAACGACCCCTCCTCCCTGACGGTGCGGATAGGCTCGGAGAACCCGTACACGGGGCTGAAGGGCATGTCGTTCGTGGCCGCCGGGTACGGGTCCGGCGACAAGGAACTCGCCCGGCTCGGGGTGCTGGGCCCGACGCGAATGGATTATCCGGTGACGATGGGTGCGGTGCGCACGGTGGCGCGCTACGTCGGTCAGATTCTGGCGGGGTCTTAAGTGGCGAAGGATTACTACGCCATCCTCGGGGTGCGTCGCGACGCCAGCCAAGAGGAGATCAAGAAGGCGTACCGGAGGCTCGCGCGCGAGCTGCATCCCGACGTGAACCCGGATCCGGCGACCGCCGAGCGCTTCAAGGAGATCAACCAGGCGTACGAGGTGCTCTCGGACGCCAACAAGCGCAAGATGTACGACCTTGGCGCGGATCCGTTCGGCTCCGGCGCCACGGCGGGCGGCGCGGCCACCGGGTTCGGTGCGGGCTTCCCGTTCAGCGACATCATGGACGCCTTCTTCGGCACCGGCACCACCTCGCGGGGCCCGCGCACCCGGGCACGCCGCGGCCGGAACCACACCATCCGGGTGGAGCTGGACCTGACCGAGACGGCGTTCGGCACGACCCAGGAGCTCGTGGTCGACACCGCGGTGCTCTGCGACGTCTGCCAGGGCTCCGGCACGTCGCCGGGAACCCACCCCGACACCTGCGACATGTGCAACGGGCGGGGCGAGGTCTCCCAGGTCACCCGCTCGTTCCTGGGCCAGGTCATGACGACGCGGCCGTGCCCCCAGTGCGGCGGCTACGGCACCATCATCCGGCACCCCTGCCAGGAGTGCGCCGGCGACGGCCGGGTGCGCACCCGCCGTACGATCAAGGTGCGGATCCCGGCCGGCGTCGAGGACGGCACGCACATCCAGCTCGCCGGCGAGGGCGAGGTCGGCCCCGGCGGCGGCCCGCCCGGCGACCTGTTCCTGGAGATCGTCGAGCGGCCGCACCCGATCTTCGAGCGGCGCGGCGACGACCTGCACTGCACCGTGCACCTGCCGATGACCGCGGCCGCCCTCGGCACCACCCTCGTGATCGACACGCTCGACGGCCCCGAGGAGGTCGACATCCGCCCCGGCACCCAGTCCGGCCAGATCATCCCGCTGTACGGGCGCGGCGTGCCGCACCTCAACGAGACCGGCCGGGGCGACCTGCTCATCCACGTCAACGTCGAGACCCCCACCCGCCTCGACTCCCAGCAGGAGGAGCTGCTCCGGCAGCTCGCCAAGCTGCGCGGCGAGGAGCATCCGCCCGGCAAGTTCGCCCCCGGCCAGCAGGGCTTCTTCTCCCGCCTCCGGGACGCGTTCAACGGTCGTTGAAGAGATCTGTGGCGCGGCCGATGACGGGCTGAGCACGTCGCGTCCACGCCCACGTCCGGCCGGGTCCGCGCGGCGCGCGCCGGCGGCTCTGCCACGCCCGACCGAGCGCGCCGCCCCACTCGTCACGTCGAACCGTCACCGCCGCCGATGCCGGTAACGGCCCGGGGTACGGCGTGCCGTCGTGCCCGGCCGCGCGCCGGTGCGGCTCAGAGCGCCCGGACCCCGGCCCGGATACGTTCCAGAAGCTGCCGCGGCGGGCGTTTGCCGAGGACGACCTGGGCGTGGATGATCAGGAACCGCTCGGTCACCAGGTCGGCGATGAGCTCGCGGGCCACCCCCACCGGCAGCCGCAGCCCGGCGGCGATCTCCGCGACCGACTGCGGCCTGCGGCACAGCTCGACGATGTGCGCGTGCTCGTAGGCGAGCGGGGCCTCGAGCGCGGCCGGGGTCGAGGACAGCAGCGTCTCCATGCGCAGCCGTTCCTCCAGCGGCCGGGTGCGCCGGGACGTGGTGACGAACGGGCGGGCGATCTCCCCGGACGCGCTCACCTTCATCGAGGGGCCGTCCATCGCCTCGTCGTCGAACGGGTACGGCTCGCCGCCGCGCGGGGGCGGCTCCTGGCCGTACCGCGGCCGGTACGCGCCCGGGTCGTACCCCCGGCCGAAGCCCTGGTCGGCCAGCCGCCGCAGGATGCGCTCGTCACCCCACCGCAGCGGGCGGTCCGTGATCTCCTCCGGCAGCCGCCCCGAACCGGCGCCGAGCGGCGGGCGGACCGGGTGGCGCCCCGGCACGGCGTCCGGCCGGTCGTGCCCCGTCTGGGTGGTCTGCGGGTGGAACCGCACGATGTGGTAGCCGGTCTGCGGTACGGCGAGCCGGCCGGGCGGCGGCTCGGACACCCGGAGCGCCGGGCGCGTGGCGTGACGGCCCGTGGTGGCCGGGTCGGCCTGGGCCGCCGGGGAGGCGTGGTGGCCGAGCAGGTGACGGCCCGTCTCCGGCGGCGCGAACCGGGCCTGCGGCGGCACGGCCGCGTGGTCGCCGCCCTGGGCCTGCGGGCCGAGGAGGTGCGCGGAAGGGCCGGTCCCGCCGCCCGGCCCGCCGTACGAACCGTTCCCGATCTGGGGCAGCGGGCACGCCGCGCCGACCTGGCCGGACCAGGCGGGTGGCGGCGCGGGGGGCATGACCTGCCCGGGCACGGTGTGGTGGGCCTGGGACGGGCCGGCGAGCAGGTCACCGTGCGGCGGCCGGGCCTGCGGGGGCACGGCCGGCCGCGGATTCCCGGCCGGTTCGGCGGCACCCGCGTGACGTGAGCCGGTCGCGCGCGGGTCGGGGACCCGCGGACCCCACTCGTTCCAGCCGTCGTTCATCGCAGTCGTCCACCCCGCCCCGCTCTGTGTCGGCAACCGCCCGGCCGGCCTGGCACGGAAACGCCCGGCGAACGCGCACGAGCGTGCCCCCGTCAGGAACGGCCGGATCGGTAGGACCCCCGATGCGTTCGGCTCGTGACGAGCCCACCCCAACGTCACCGTACCGGTACGCGGCGCCGCGAGAGGGCCGATCGCCGTATTCCGCGGCCAATCCGCTGAAATGTTCACGTCCGAGGCCCGTGCGTGCGGCGGAACGTCCGGAGCGCGAACGGGGAGGCGCGGAACCCCGCGCCTCCCGTCGCGGTCACCGCTCCCTCCGGCGCACGCCCAGCTAGGCGCCCGGCGGGCGCGTCCCCGACCGGTAGTCGTTGAGCATCGACCGGACCCGCTCGACCGGGCTCTCCGGTGCCGGCTCGCGGGCGTCGGCGCCGTACCCGGGCTCGTCGCGCCGCGTCCGGCGCGCCGCACCGTCCGGCACGCCGTTCCGCCCGGCCTCCCGGTCGCCGCCCGTCGCCGCGCGCCCGTTGGCCTTGGCCGCGCCCGCGGAGGACTGCCCGGAGAGGAGGTAGGGCGGCTTCACGTGCAGCGGGATCGGGGTCGGCATCACCGGCGGGGCGGGCGTGGGACGGGAGCCGTTGGGCGTCGCCGCGTCCGCCCTCGGACGCGGCCCGGACGGCGGCCCGGACGGCGGTGCGGCGGGCTCCGCGGACGGCGCCGGGGCCGGTTCCGCGGCGGCGTCGGAGGCCGTCACCGGCGCCGCGGCCTCGGCGGCTCCGGCGGGCCGTGGGACGGCGGACGCGGGGCCCGTGGGCAGCGTCGGCGGCAGCGCGCCCGGGGAGGGCGGCTCGGCCGGTTCGGGCACCGGCACCACCGCCACCATCTCGGCCGTGACGCCGTTCGCCTGGGGCGCGACCGGCGCCGCCGCCTCGTCCCGCGTGGCGGCCGGGCCGGGTTCGGACGCCGCCCCGGCCGTGCCCACGGGCGCGGTCTCCCGGTCCGGGGCGTCGGCGGTGGCGGGAGACGCCGCCGGGCGGGCGCCCGCGTCCCCGGCGCGTGGCGCGGTGCCGGGCCCGGACGGGATCGGCACGTCCGCCATCCGCCCGGCGCGGGCCGCCGCCGCGGGGGCGGGCGCGCCCGCCGCGCCGTTGCGCACGAGCAGGTCGGCCGGGAGCACGACCCGGGCGGTGATGCCGGCGAGCGGCGAGTCGTGGAGCCACACCCGGATGCCGAGCCGTTCGGCGAGCCGCCCCACGATGTAGAGCCCGAGCCGCCGGGTGGGGGAGGAGAGGAAGCTCTGCTCGCCCCGCAGCCGCGCGTTGGCCGTGGCGAGCTCCTCGGGGCTCATGCCCACGCCCTGGTCGACGATCGCGATGTGGTACTCGGTCGCGTCGCACTTCGCCTGGATCTCCACGTCCTGGTCCTGCGGCGAGAAGGCCAGGGCGTTCTCGATCAGCTCGGCGAGCAGGTGCGCCACCTCGGCGACCACCTCGCCGCGCACCACGTCGTGGTCCACGCGGCGCAGCACGACCCGCCGGTAGTCCTCCACCTCGGCCAGCGCCGAGCGCAGCACCTCGCTCATCGCCACCGGCTCGGCCGCCGGGCGGGGCAGCCGCTCGCCCACGAGGACGAGCAGGCTCTCGGCGTTGCGCCGCATCCGGGTGGCGAGATGGTCGAGCTCGAACAGGTTCGCCAGCACCGCCGGATCGGACTCGTCCCGCTCCAGGGCGCCGATGAAGTCGAGCTGGCGGCGCACCAGGGTCTGGCTGCGGCGGCCGAGGTGCGCCAGCGACTCGGCGGTGTTCCGGCGCAGCACCGCCTGCTCGGCCGCGAGCCGCAGCGCGGTCCGGTGCACCTTGGCGAGCGACCGGGCCACCGCGGCGAACTCGTCCTGCCGCCCGTCGGCGGCGGGCTCCTCGGCGGGGACCGCGTCCTCGGGGTTCGCGGTCGCCTGGACCCGGGCCACCGCCTCGGGGAGGCGGCGCTCGGCGATGTCGTCGGCCTCCTCGGTGAGCCGGCGCAGCGGGCGCAGGATCGAGCGCGCGGTCACCAGGCCGAGCAGCAGGGTGGCGAGCAGCAGCACGCCCCCGAGTACGGCGAGCACGACGAGCTCGCGACCGGCCCGCGCCTCGGCGCTCCGGGCGCGGGCGGCGGCCTGCTCGCCCACGGCCCGCCGTACCTCGCGCAGGTCGGCCACGAACGCGTCGGCCGCATCCCACCACTCGCGGGGCGCGGCGGTGAGGTTCCGGCCGCGCGGCGAGGCGGCCGCGCGCAGCCCGATCGCGCCCATCGTGGCCGCCGCCCGCGACTGCCGGGCCGCGCTCACCGCGCCCGCGTGCGCCGCCGAGGCGACGCGGCCGAAATGGGCGAGCCCGTCGGACTTGGCCGCGCGCACCTCGATGAACCGCACGTACTCCTCCGGCGTGAACCCGTGCGCGGCGAGCACGCCGGTGAGCGTGTCCCGCTCCTGCGCGGCGGCCTCCTGGGCGCGGCCGAGCGTCCACAGCGCGACGAGGTCGCGCCGGAGCGCCGGGTCGCCGCCGCCCGCGTCGGGGTCGTACAGGGCGTCGTTGATCGCGTCGATCGCGGTGGTGTAGAAGGCGTAGGCGTCCTGCCGGGTGGACTGCCGGGCGTCGGCGGTGGCGCGCACCGCGCCGAGGTCGCCGAGCCGGTCGAGCGCGTCCCGCAACCGCGGCACCCCCCGCCGTGCCGGGTCGGCGAGCAGCGGCCCGAGGGCCGCGCGGCTCTCGTCCACCCGCCGCCGCTGCGCGGCGAGCTCCCCCCGGAAGCGGAACTCGCCGCCGAGCAGCCCCACGGTGAGCCCCCGCTCCCGCTGCAGCTCGTGCGCGAGATCCTGTGCGGCGCGCACCAGCTCGACCTGGCGCGCCGCGGAATGCGCGACGGAGCGCGCCTCGTGCCGCGCCGCCACCTCGAGCCCGGTCACCCCCAGCAGCAGGGTCGACGGGATGGCGAGGATCCACGTGAGCCTCGCGCGGATGGTGCGCGGCATCCTGATCAGACGTGCCATTGACCTGCCCGTTCCTGGAGACGCTGCGGATGTGAGAAGGCGGGCGGCCGCCCCCGAATGGCCACTGACTCAACCTCACTGTGTGTCGCGGTAACGTGACGTTCGATCACGGGCCGTGGCAAGGCCCGGCCGGTGCCTCTCGCGGTCACCCGGCTGGGACGCCGTCCCGCCCGGCCGATGGCGCCAGGAAGACCCCCTCGGTACCCGGTGGCCCCCGCCCGTGGAACTCGGGGATGGGAGGGCACCGGAGACCACGCTATTACCTAAAGGATTCGGTTGACTACCGAAAGTGAGAACTTCGATTCGACTCCCGAGGCCGGGCGTGGCTAGGCTGCGGCCGTGATCGACGGCGTCATCGACGGGAGGCGGGGAGCGCGCCGCGGACGGGGGCGGCGGGGATGAGCGTGCCGGTCTTCCTGGCCGCCACCGAGGCGCTGGCGGACGACGAGATCCTGCTCGACGGGCCGGAGGGCAGGCACGCGGCGACCGTGCGGCGGCTGCGGCCGGGCGAGCGGGTGGACCTCACCGACGGCGCCGGGAGCGTGGCCGAGTGCGTGGTCCGCGAGGCGCGCAGGGACGCGCTCCTGCTCACCGTGCACGCCCGGTACGGCGTGCCCGCGCCGCGTCCCCGCGTCATCGTGGCCCAGGGGCTGCCGAAGGGCGACCGGGGCGAGCTCGCCGTCGAGATGATGACCGAGGTCGGCGTCGACGTGATCATCCCGTGGACGGCCGCGCGCAGCGTGGTCCAGTGGAAGGGGGACCGGGCGGCCAAGGCGCTGGCCCGGTGGCGTACCACCGCCCGCGAGGCGGGCAAGCAGTCCCGGCGCTTCCACCTGCCCGAGGTCACCGAGCCGGTGGGCACGGCCGCGCTCGCCGAGCGGCTGCGCGCGGTCGCCGGGAACGGCCTCGCGGTCGTGCTGCACGAGGAGGCCGAGCGCCCGCTCTCCGGCCTGACCCCGCCGCCCGGCGGGGACATCATGCTCGTGGTGGGCCCGGAGGGCGGGGTCAGCGAGGAGGAGCTCGACCGGTTCCGCGCGGCGGGCGCCGTCCCGGCCGTGCTCGGCCCGACGATCCTGCGCACCTCGACGGCCGGGGTCGCGGCGGCGGCCGTGCTGCTGGCCCGCTGCGGCCGCTGGTGAGGCCCGCCCGGACATCGGCCCCGCCCGCGCCGCCGGCCTGAGCCCGCCGATGGCCCACCGCCGCGGCAGGGCCGTACACCGGCAGCCGTACGGGCGGCCGGCCTCCGGGTGGCCGCGGGGAGGCCGATCCACAGAGCCGGGGTGCCGCACGGCGAAAGCGCCGGAAGACGTCAGGCGCACGACGCCAGGGCGGACCGGGCGGCGCGATCAGGACGGCATCGTTACGTCCGGGAAGCGTACGGGAGAGGAGAGCCGCGCCACGGGCCGGTGCCGTCGTCGCACGGGGCACCCGGCAAAAGGCTCCCGAACCGGGTCACCCGTCCTGCGGCGGGCATGCCGGGACGTCCGAGACGGGGCGACCGGGATGGTCAGCGCGCCGGGAAGCGCGTCACTCCTGGGCCTGCTCCTCGTCGACGCTGAGGGTGGGCTCCCCACCGGGCTGCTCGCCGGGCGAGTCGGTGGGGAGCGGGTCGTCGGGGGCGGGGCACTCGTCCGCCGGGCAGGAGGGCTCCTGCGGCGCGGTCGTGCTCCGCGTGGGGGTCGGCGTGGGCGTCGGCTTGGCGGAGGTGGGGCACGACGACCGTCCGGCCGACCCGTCCGTGCCCGAGGGGCATCCGGACGGCTTGCTCGGCGTCGCCGACGGCGTCCGGCTGGGCGTGGGCGACGCGGAGGTGGCCGGCGGCGGCGCGGTGGTGCGCGCCGGGGGGAGGGTCGGCACGGCGCTCGGCGGCGTCAGCACCGCCGCGGTCTCGGTCGACGACACCTCCGGCGGCCGGGTGTTCGGGGGACGGCTGGTGGAGGCCCCCTCGGGTGCGTCGGTCTCGGCGCCGATCTCGGTGATTCCCTGGCGCGGCGGCGTGGCCTGCTCGCGCAGCCCGGGCACGAGCATCACGATCGAGGCGGCCACGACCACCGCCCCGGCCGCTGTGGCCGCGATCCGCCACCAGAAGACCCCGCGCATGCCGCGGCGCTGCGCGATGCGGCTGCGGATGATCTCCAGTCCGTCAGGAGAGGGCACGACCGAGTCCGCCTCCGCACGCAGGGCACGGCGCAGGATCTCGCCGTACTCGTCGGGGAACTCCGTCATGAAAACTTCTCCAGTACGTTCCGTAGTGCGGCCATGCCCCGGGCCGTGTGGCTCTTCACCGCGCCCTTGCTGATGCCCATCGCGTCCGCGATCTCGGCCTCCGAGAGGTCGGCGTAGTAGCGCAGGACCAACGCCTCGCGCTGCCGCGCCGGCAGCGCGCGCAGCGCCTCGATCACCGCGGAACGCTCCAGCTCGCCGATGGCACCGTTCTCCGCGCTGGGCGCGTCCGGCAGCCCCTTCGGGGCGTACTTCTCCACGACGGCCCGGTGACGCAGCACTGAGCGCGATCGGTTGACGACCGACTGCCTGAGGTAGGCGAGCGCCTTGTCGGGGTCGCGCAGCCGCCGCCACGCCCCGTGGATGGCGACGAACGCGTCCTGCACGACCTCCTCGGCCGAGGCCAGATCGCGCACCAGCAACACCGCGAGACGGACGAGCGACCGATAGTGAGCGCTGTAGAGCGCCGTCACGGCCATGTCGGCATCCCACCCGACAGGCACCGCCCCCATCGACCGGTCGGCAACGATGGTCTCGGTGGTCACATCCGTTGGACGCGCGGCTTTTCCAGGAGGTTTACGCTCATCCGATTCTTTGGGGGGCATGGCCCGCTGGTTGTCCTCGCCCGACACTGGGAAGCTGCCTACGCCGTCGATGAAGTGTCGCACTCCAACCCTATCCGGACGGATCTTTCGGCGTGGCCTACTCGGTATTACCGATTGACAACGGCTGTCGCTACGATGCGGCGCGTGACCGACTGTCTCTTCTGCAAGATCGTCGCCAAGGAGATCCCGGCGGACATCGTCCTGGAGACCGACCGGGCGCTCGCCTTCCGCGATATCAACCCGCAGGCGCCGACGCACGTGCTCGTCGTGCCCAAGGAGCACTTCCGCGACGCGGCCGCGATGGCGCAGGCCGACGACGGCTGGGCCGACGAGGTGCTCAAGGCGGGGCACGCCGTCGCCGAGCAGGAGGGCATCGCCGAGAGCGGCTACCGGTTCGTGTTCAACACCGGCGCGGCCGCGGGGCAGGCCGTGTTCCACGTCCACCTGCACGTGCTCGGCGGCCGCAACCTCACCTGGCCTCCGGGCTGACCGGCACGCCGGAACGGTGCGGGCCAGGGTGCGGGCCGGGCCGCCGACCGGCGGGTTAAGCGCTGTCGTACGAAACCGACGGTGGATAACATGACGGTAGAAACCAGTGAGGCCCGCACCGGGAGGCGAGCTGGCCGATAGGCCGCCCATGTCCGAACACTCCGAATCCAACCGCGAACGCAACCCCGCGCCGCCGCGTACCAAGGGCCCGACCCGGACCCAGGCCAAGGTGGTCATCCCGGATGAGCAGTCCATGGTGGGGCTGCTCGGCTCGCGGGACGAGATCCTGCGCGTCATCGAGAAGGCGTACCGGGCCGACATCCACGTTCGCGGCAACGAGATCACCATCACCGGCTCTCCGGAGGAGAGCGGCGCCGTCGTGCGCCTGTTCGAGGAACTCGTCGAGCTGCTGCGCACCGGTGCCCAGCTCACACCGGACTCCGTGGAGAGGGTGATCACGATGCTGCGGATGAGCGGCGAGCGGCCCGCCGAGGTGCTCTCGCTCGACATCCTGTCGGCCCGGGGCCGTACCATCCGGCCGAAGACGGTCAACCAGAAGCGGTACGTCGACGCGATCGACAAGCACACGATCGTGTTCGGCATCGGCCCGGCCGGCACCGGCAAGACCTACCTCGCGATGGCGAAGGCGGTCCGCGCGCTGCAGGCGAAGGAGGTCACCCGGATCATCCTCACGCGGCCGGCGGTGGAGGCGGGGGAGCGGCTGGGCTTCCTGCCCGGCACGCTCTACGAGAAGATCGACCCGTACCTGCGCCCGCTGTACGACGCGCTGCACGACATGCTCGATCCGGAGACGATCCCGAAGCTCATGGCCGCGGGCACGATCGAGGTCGCGCCGCTCGCCTACATGCGGGGCCGTACGCTCAACGACGCCTTCATCATCCTCGACGAGGCGCAGAACACCTCGCCCGAGCAGATGAAGATGTTCCTGACGCGGCTCGGGTTCGGGTCGAAGATCGTCGTCACCGGTGACATCACGCAGGTCGACCTGCCCGAGGGACAGGAGAGCGGGCTGAAGGTGGTCCGGGAGATCCTCGACGGCATCGACGACATCCACTTCGCCACGCTGACCAGCGTTGACGTGGTACGGCACCGCCTGGTGAGCGAGATCGTCGACGCGTACAACCGGTACGACGCCGACCTGCGGCAACGAGAACCACACGCGATCAAGGGCGCGAAGCGCCCACGGGGAAGATAGGCCTGGCATGAGCATCGAGGTGGCCAACGAGTCCGGCGTCGAGATCGACGAGTCCGCGCTCGTGGCGCTCGCGGGGCACGTGCTCGAGGAGATGGGCATCCACCCGCTCGCCGAGCTGTCCATCCTCATCGTGGACGAGCCGGCCATGGCGGCGCTGAACGAACAGTGGATGGGGGAGAGCGGGCCGACCGACGTGCTCGCCTTCCCGATGGACGAGCTGCGCCCCAACCCGGGCGGCGGCGCCCGCAAGGAGGGCGACGTGCCCGCGGATCCGGCGCTCCTCGGCGACGTGGTGCTGTGCCCCCAGGTGGCGGCCCGGCAGGCGGCCGAGGCCGGGCACAGCGCGCAGGAGGAGCTCGAGCTGCTGTGCACGCACGGCATCCTCCACCTGCTCGGCTATGACCACGCCGAGCCGGAGGAGCACGCGGAGATGTTCGGCCTCCAGGCCGAGCTGCTCGAATCGTGGCGGGGGGTGCGCCGGGAGCGGTGAACTCCGCCAACTGGTGGCTGTTGTCGGCGGTCCTCCTCGTCTTCGTCGGCGGTCTGCTGGCCGGGGCGGAGACGGCCCTCTCCCGGATCTCCCGGGTACGGGCGGCGGAGTTCGTCCGGGAGGGACGGCGCGGCGCCGAACGGCTGAGCGCGATCGTGGCCGACCCGCCCCAGTACCTCAACCTGCTCATGCTGCTGCGGCTGAGCTGCGAGACGGTCGCGACGGTGATCGCCACGCTGCTCTTCATCGACCTGATCGGCGACGCCGGCCCGGCCTACCTGCTCGCCGCGGCGGTCATGATCGTGGTGAGCTACGTGATCATCGGGGTGTCGCCGCGCACCCTGGGCCGGCAGCACGCCGAGCCGATCGCGCTCGCCAGCGCCCCGATCGTCTACCGCCTCACCCGGATCCTCGGGCCGCTGCCCCGGCTGCTGATCCTGCTGGGCAACGCGCTCACCCCGGGCAAGGGCTTCCGCGAGGGCCCGTTCACCACCGAGGCCGAGCTGCGGGACCTGGTCGACCTCGCCGAGCAGCGGCGGCTGATCGAGCCGGGCGAGCGGCAGATGATCCACTCGGTGTTCGAGCTCGGCGACACCCTGGTGCGCGAGGTAATGGTGCCGCGCACCGACATGGTGTTCATCGAGCGCGGCAAGACGCTCAACCAGGCGCTCTCGCTCGCGCTGCGCAGCGGCTTCTCCCGCATCCCGGTGGTGGGCGAGAACGAGGACGACGTCATCGGCATCGCCTACCTCAAGGACGTGGTGCGCCGGCTGCACGAGGCGGGCCAGCGGGGCGAGGACGGCGGCCGCGAGACCGTCGAGACGCTCATGCGCCCGGCCACGTACGTGCCGGAAAGCAAGCCGATCGACGACCTGCTGCGGGAGATGCAGGCCCGGCAGATCCACCTGGCGATCGTGATCGACGAGTACGGCGGCACCGCCGGGCTGGTCACGATCGAGGACATCCTGGAGGAGATCGTCGGCGAGATCGCCGACGAGTACGACCAGGAGGCGCCCCGGGTGGAGTGGCTGGAGGAGGGCACCGCGGCCCGGGTCACCGCGCGGCTGCCGGTGGACGAGCTGGAGGAGCTGTTCGGCGCCGAGCTGAAGGTGGACGACGTCGACACGGTGGGCGGCCTGCTCGCGCACGCGCTCGGCCGGGTGCCGATCGCGGGCTCCGAGGCGACGATCGACGGCCTCGTGCTCACCGCGGAGAGCCTCGCCGGGCGGCGCAACCGGATCAGCACGGTGGTGGTGCGCCGGGTGCGCACCGAGCAGGACGAGACCGTCGACGCCGCGGCGAACGGCTCCTGACGTGCGGTTTCCTGCTTGTCAGCATTTGCGCGGTATGCCGCAACCGTTCTTTAAGTGATCTGCAAGCGGGTTCGGCCACTCTTATCCCAGGCGCTCACGGAAGGGGTGAGCGCCGTGAGGGGTGGGACCGGAGCGCCGGACGGGGGCTGCCGGCGCACCGGTTGCAAACGGGGGATGCCAAGGGTGTTCCCGCCCGCGCGAGCGGGTGGGAACACCCTTACGGCGTTTCCAGGCCGGCCTTCGGCTCCCGCGGTCCCGGTACGGCCGGCCGGGGCCGGGCGGTGGATCGGCCGTCGCCGAGTTCTCTATAGGCTTGACGCGTGACTGAAGCGACACTGGATCCCGAGGACAACAAGCTCGTCGTGCTCGCCCGCGCCACCCGTGCCCGCAACGGCACCGCCGAGGGCGCGGCGGTCCGCGACGAGATCGGCCGCACCTACACCGCATCCGAGGTGAACCTTCCGTCGCTGACCCTGACCGCGGTGCAGGCCGCCGTGGTGATGGCGGCGTGCAGCGGCGCCCGGTCGCTCGAGGCCGCCGCGCTCGTCACCGAGGCCGACGCGCCCTCCGAGGCCGATCTGCGCGCGGTGCGCGACATGTCGGCCGGGGCCCTGTTCCTCGCCGCTCCCGACGGCACCGTCAAGGGGCGCCACGTATGACCGCAGGACGCGACGCCAGGGACGCCGGGACCTCGGCGAAGGATTCGGCGAGGGATCCGGTGCACGGCGCTGCGGGCGGCACTCTGGGTAACGCTCCGGGGAAGGCCGCGGGCGGGTCCGCCGGCGCGGGCACGCCGCACCGTACCGGCTTCGTGTGCTTCGTGGGCCGCCCCAACGTCGGCAAGTCCACCCTGATGAACGCGCTCGTCGGGACGAAGGTCGCGATCACCTCCGAGAAGCCGCAGACCACCCGCCGGGTGATCCGGGGGATCGTGCACCGCCCCGACTCCCAGCTCATCATCGTCGACACCCCCGGCCTGCACCGCCCGCGCACCCTGCTCGGCGAGCGGCTCGACAGCCTCGTGCTGTCCACGCTCACCGAGGTCGACGTGATCGGGTTCTGCGTGCCCGCGAACGAGCGCATCGGCAAGGGCGACCGGTTCATCGCCGAGAAGGTGTCGGCGATCCGCGAGACGCCGGTGGTCGCCGTGGTCACCAAGTGCGACCTGGCGAGCAGGAAGGAGATCGCCGAGCAGCTCCTCGCCGTCTCCCGGCTCGCCGACTTCGAGGACATCGTCCCGGTCTCGGCGCAGGCCGGCGAGCAGCTCGACGTGCTCACCGACGTGCTCGTCAAGCACCTGCCCGAGGGGCCCCCGCTCTACCTCGACGGCGAGCTCACCGACGAGCCCGAGCAGGTGCTCGTGGGCGAGCTGATCCGCGAGGCCGCGCTCGAGGGCGTGCGCGACGAGCTGCCCCACTCCATCGCGGTCGTCGTCGACGAGATGCACCCCCGCCCCGGCCGGGAGGACCTGCTCGACATCTACGCGGTCATGTTCGTCGAGCGCCCGTCGCAGAAGGCGATCGTGATCGGCCAGAAGGGCGAGCGGCTCAAGCAGGTGGGGACCAAGGCGCGCAAGCAGATCGAGGCCCTGCTCGGCACCCGCGTCTACCTCGACCTGCACGTGAAGGTCGCCAAGGACTGGCAGCGCGACCCCAAGCAGCTGCGCCGCCTCGGCTTCTTCGACTGACCGTACGGCCCGGCGGCGCGGGCCGTACCGGCCGGGCCCGGCGATGCGGCGCGCGGCGGGCGGACGTACGGTCCCCGGGCCACGCGGGCCGCGTCGCGGCCGCGTCTCACCGCCGCACCGCGGCCACCACCTCGACCTCGATCAGGTAGCCCGGGGCGTACAGCGCGGGCACGGGGATGAGGGTGCTGGCGGGCGGCCTGCGGCGGCCGCGGTTGAGCGCGGCGAAGATGGCCGGGGCGACCTCCGGGGAGTAGTCGGCGACGTAGATCGTCTGCTTGACGACGTCGTCCGGGGTGGCGCCGGCCGCGGCGAGGGCCGTCTCGATGTTCCTCGCCACCTGGGCCGCCTGGGCCGCGTGGTCGCCCTCGCCGACGAGCCCGCCCTCGGCGTCCCAGGCCACCTGCCCGGAGACGTACACGAGCTCGGCGTCGGTGACCGAGACCACGTGCGTGAACATCTCGGGCAGGGCGTACAGGCCCTCGGGATTGAGGTGCCGCACGGCCATGGTGCCGTCCCTTCCAGCCGGATGCGTTACGTCGCCCGCCCAGGGTAGCGGTGCGGGCACCCATCGGGCCGGGGCGGTGGCGGCACGGAGAGGACAGGGTGCCTGGAGGGATCCTCCGCAGGGCGGCCTATGGCACCGGTGCGTGCCGGGCGCGCTCGCGGCCGAGGGCGAGCGTCTCACCCCACAGCAGGCGGCGGCGCAGCTCGGCCGCGTCACCGGCCAGCGCGGAGACGAGCACGCCCGGCCCGGCGAGCGGGAGCACGGCCACCCCGTCGGCCACCGCCGCGTCCCCGCGACGGCCCTCCGGGGGCGTGAACGCCGGTCCGGCGAGCAGCGTGCCGCCGACGCAGCGGGCCGTGCCGTACACCGCGGGGCTGGTGTCGACGGCCGGGTCGCCGACGGCGAGCCGCTGGCGCAGCAGGGGCACCCCGTCGACCACGGCGTCGAACCCGGTCTCGCAGCGGCCCGGCGGCTCGCCGTGCCGGCCGAACACGATCTCCTCGCGCCACAGCACCGAGGCCGTGGCCGCGAGCGACAGCCGTACCTCCAGGCGGTGGTCGCAGCCCGCGGCGAGGATCGTCGGCTCGGGGGTGAAGCGGAGCACGCCGCCGGGGCCGACCCGCGCGGTGACGACCATGCGGGACGGGCCGCCCGCGCCGGGGAGCACCAGCGTGGCCGCGACCGAGTGCAGCTCGAGGGTGGTGCCCGCGGCCACCTCGATGTCGAGCTCCAGCACGTCGCCGCCGAGCGGCCCGGCGGCGGTCGACACCAGGTGCACCCGGCCGGGGCCGGTACGGCGCAGCGTGAGCGGCGGGTCGGAGCGCAGCGTGGCCAGCGTGGTGCCGCCCTGCGGGGTGGCCGCGGTGGCGATCGCCGCGCGCGCCCGCATGGCCCGCCGCGACGCGCGGCCGGACGGGCCCGGTGGCCGGGGAACCGCGGCGGCGGGCGGTGCCGTGGCGGTGGCGGTGCCGCTCGGGGACATCGCACCGCCCTCCTAGGACCGCGGCGCCGGTTCCGGCCGTCCCTCGTGGGGATGCTCGTGGGGATGCTCATGGGGATGGTCGTGCGGGTGGGAGTGCGCCGCGACCCAGGCGGCGTGCACGCCCATCACCCACTCGGCGACGGCGCCGGCGTGGGGGTCCTCGCGCAGCGAGGTGAACAGCACCGGCCTGCCGTCCCGGACCGCGTTGGCGTCGCGGGACATGACGGTGAGGTCCGCGCCGACCAGCGGCGCGAGATCGGTCTTGTTGATCACGAGCAGGTCGGCGCTGGTCACGCCCGGCCCGCCCTTGCGGGGCACCTTGTCGCCGCCCGAGACGTCGAGCACGAAGATCTGCCGGTCGGCGAGGCCGCGGCTGAACGTGGCGGTGAGGTTGTCGCCGCCGCTCTCCACGATCACCAGGTCGAGCGGGCCGAACCGCTCCTCGAGGGTCTCCACCGCGTCGATGTTCGCCGCGATGTCGTCCCGGATCGCGGTGTGCGGGCAGCAGCCGGTCTGCACGGCGAGGATGCGCTCGGGGTCGAGCACCCCCGCCTTACGCAGGAAGTCGGCGTCCTCGGTGGTGTAGATGTCGTTGGTCACGACCCCGAGCCGCAGCACCTCGCCGAGGGACCGGCACAGCGCGGCGACGAGGGCGGTCTTGCCGCTGCCGACCGGCCCGCCGATGCCGAGGCGCAGCGCCCGCCCGTGGGGGTCCGGAACGTCGTGGTGGTCGCCGTGGTCAAGGCCCATGGGTGGCCGCCCTTCCGTGAGATGGTTTCGGCAGGTGTGCCAGGACGCGCCCGGCCCGGCGCCCGGGCCGGCGTCCGTCAGGAGACAAAGAGCCGCACCTCCCTGCGCAGGTGGCCCTCGGCGAGCAGGTCGAGCGCCGGGGCGCCCCAGGACGGCAGTGCCGACCAGTCGCAGCGGGCGGTGCGGTCCCACGGTGCGTCCGGATCCGGCGCCCCGGCGGTACGGCAGGCGCAGGCGGCCACGGCCGCGACCGCCGCCTCGGCCGTACGGTCGAGCTCGGGGGCGAGGTCGGCGAGGATCCGGTGCACGGTCACCGGGTCGAGGCCGAGCAGGCGCACCGCCGCCGTGGCCGGTCCGGTGACCGAGGTGTACGCGGCGACGAGCCCGGCCTGCCCGGGCGGGCATCCGGCGGCGGCGCACGCCGCGCCGAGCGCGATCGGGTGGTGCGCGCCGTCCGGGACCGCCGCGGCGAGCCCGTCGAGCACCGGCGACGGCCAGATCCGCCGCGCGGTGCGCACCAGCAGCCTCCCCTGGGTACGGCTCGCCGTCCGCTGGGCGGGCGAGGCGGTGCGCGCGTCGGCCTCCGCGTCGAGCTCCCGCCACCGTGCCGCGTCCCCGGATCCGCCCGCCGTACCGGAGGCGGCGACGCCCCGGAGCGAGGCGGTGTCCGGGGCGTCACCACCGTCGTCCGTGGCCGTCGGCGGAGGAAGCGCGCCGTCGACCCCGTGGGGATGGACCGCGGGAGCCGCGGGCGTGCCCGGCCGGGCGGCC
>Ga0207866_1000488_pt1 | contig 56901 bp, 50 predicted proteins | sample HigsolmetaAR203D_FD_184835 | JGI IMG/M metagenome (GOLD analysis project Ga0207866, IMG submission 184835) | Ionic liquid and high solid enriched microbial communities from the Joint BioEnergy Institute, USA - AR20-3-D (SPAdes) (version 2) ...
CCGACCACCAAGGCCGACAGACAGACGATCCCGGTTGCGGCCACCCAGAGCACCATCGATGTCCGGTCGGAAGCCGTCCTGCGCAACGGGCCCGAATCCGCGGCGATCGGGCGGTGAACGAAGCCGGTGCGGGCATCGTTGTGCTCTGCATCGGTATCGGCGTCGTCCGGCCGCGCCCCGGCCGCCTCGTCGTCCGTCCCGAGCGGTGCGGCTGCCGGGTCGGGAGCCGGGACCTTGTCTCCGGCCAGGCTGCGGTCCGTGCGGTCGCGCAGACGGGTCGGTCCGGTCGCGGAAGGTTGATCTGCGGTCATGGCGTTCGTGCTCGCCTCCGAAGGCGCTTGCGGTCTTCCGGGAACGTCGCCCCTTTTCGGGATGTTCCGCCGCCAGACGAGAGGGCAGATCGATGGAAGCATTGCAGGAGACGAAGCCGGCGGCGGTCGGACCCCATATCGTCGTGATCGGCGGCGGATTCGGGGGGCTCTCGGTAGCGCGTCGCCTGGGAGGCGCCCCGTGCCGAGTGACCTTGATCGACCGACAGAACTTCCATCTCTTCGTTCCGCTGCTCTATCAGGTCGCAACGGCCGCCCTGTCGCCGGGCGACATCGCGGAACCGATCCGGCAGGTTCTGGCGCGCGACCGGAATGTGGAAGTCCGTCTGGACGAGGTGACGGGGGTGGACACCGCAAGGCGCCGCGTAGTCACGAAGACCGGCGAGATCGGCTACGACGTCCTGGTCATCGCGACGGGTTCCGGGCAGAGCTATTTCGGGCACCCGGAATGGGCAACCCATGCCCCCGGCCTTAAATCCATCGCGGATGCCCAGGAGATCCGGAACAAGCTGCTGATAGCCTTCGAGGAGGCGGAGCGCACCGACGACGCCGCTCGCCGGGCGGCGCTCATGACGATCGTCCTGGTCGGCGGCGGTCCCACCGGCGTCGAGATGGCGGGCGCCGTCAGCGAACTGGCGAGACATACGATGAGACGGGATTTCCGGCGCATCAGCCCGGCCGACGCTCGGATCGTGCTCGTGGAGGCGATGCCGCGGCTTCTCGGCCCGTTTCCCGAAAAGCTGGCTTCTCACGCCCAGCGCGTTCTGGAGGGTCGGGGCGTGGAACTCCGGTTCAACGCTCCGGTGGAGGATGTCGGGGAGGACTATGTGGTCGCCGGCGGGGAACGCATTCCGGCCGGTACCATCGTCTGGACGGCTGGCGTCGCCGCCTCGCCGGCCGGGAAATGGCTGGGGGTAGAGACGGATCGGGCAGGGCGGGTGCTCGTCGACGCCAATCTTGCCGTGCCCGGGCACGACGGCGTCTACGTCATCGGCGACGCGGCGCACGCCAAGGGGGAAGACGGCGAACCGCTTCCGGGGCTAGCGCAGGTGGCCAAGCAGCAGGGCGAGTATCTGGGCCGGGCGCTTGCGGCGCAGGCACAGGGGCGTCCCTGGCCGGGTCCCTTCAAGTTCCGCAACTATGGAAACATGGCGACGATCGGTCGCAATCAGGCCGTCGCGGATTTCAGCTGGTGGCGGACGGCGGGGTTCGTCGCCTGGTTGCTGTGGAGCGTCGTCCACGTCTTCCTGCTGATAGGGTTCCGCAACCGCGTTCTCGTCAGCGTGCAGTGGCTTTGGGCCTATCTGACCTACCAGCGGGGCGTCCGCCTGATCCTGGGTGACCGGAATCGGTCACGGCTTTCGATGCAGGACGTCCAGGCCCAGGGACGCGGGTTGGCGCAACCGCCGAAGCCTGACGGCGCCGTCGGGAACGCGGGTCTGTCCGTGGCCGTTGCATCCGATGAGGTCCAAACCAGAAGCGTGGAGTCAACAGCGATGAAGCCGGGCGAGAGCGGCACGGGCCCCAAGGACGGGCAGAAGAAGCCATCCTCTGGCAAGGAGCGGCCGGACAGGGACCGGGATGAGGATGCCGTGGACGAGGCGGTCGAGGAGTCGTTCCCCGCGAGCGATCCGCCTTCGTACAATCCCCAAAAGACAGGCGGCTGAGGGCGCCCGCGTTCAGCCGCCCTGCACCGCCAAGCAGGCGACCGGGAGCGGCGAGAGGACACCGCCGACCGCCAGCATCCGCGCCGAAACGGTCTTTCCGGTGAAAATATCCGTGAAGCCGGCGGACGGCGTATCCTCGCCCAGATCTATCACCGTATCCTCCCAGACATCCGGCGGGAATCCGGGATGGCCTCGATCTCGGATCAAGGGCGCGACAAGGCGGGGGGCGATCACGATCAGCGCCTCGTCGCCCAGCCGTCTCCGGAACGTCACCAGCCGGTCGGCATGCGCGCCCCGGACTTCCAGCGGCTCGTATGTTCCGTCGGCAAAAAGGGCGGGCCGGGCACGCCTGAGCGCGAGCACGCGGCCGAGGACGAACTGCTTGATCCGACCGTCGGTCCATGACGTGAGAAGCGCTGCCGGATCGGCCGACGGGATTTGCTCCAGGGCCGTCCTCCGCGCCTCGTAATCGACGGGCCTGCGGTTGTCGGGATCGACCAGACTGAAATCCCAGAAATCGGTTCCCTGGTAGATGTCGGGCACGCCGGGCACGGTCGTCTTCAGCAGGGTCTGCGCCAGCCCGTGGCAGGCCGCGACGACCGCCGCCGCCCGTGCGATCGGATCGAAGTCGGCCTGGAAGGCGCCGGCCTTCGACGGATCCAGCACGGCCCGCACAAAGCTTTCAAGGGCGGTCTCGTATTCCGTGTCGGGCTGGGTCCAGCTCGAGTGAAGCTTCGCTTCCCGGACCGCCTTCATGAGATAGGCGACGATCCTGTCCGCCAGCACCTGTCTTGCGCCGGCGTCCATGGCCGCCCAGTCGGCCGGCCACACGCCGAGAAGGGTCTGGTAGATCAGGTACTCGTCATTGGGGTCGGGCGCGACCGTGTCGCCGAGATCCTTGCGGTGAAAGCGGTTGAGGGCGTTCCAGCGCCGGACGCCCCTGATCCATGGCGCCGCCAGTTCCGATATCGCGTCGATCCGGAGGCGCGTGTCTTCGCCGCGCTTATGGTCGTGGGTGGCGGTGGCGAGCAGCGTAAAGGGATGGGTCTTCAGCCGCTCCCGGTTCAAGTAGTGGAAGGCGGAGACGCTGATGCCGAACTGCGTCGGGTCGCCGCCGACCTCGTTCAGCGAGGCCAGACGGAAATATCTGTAGAAGGCCGTATCCTCGATGGCCTTCGCCATGACCGGGCCGGTGAGCTGCTGGAACTTCATCGCCGTCCGAAGGACGTCGTCCGGCCGGTATCCGCGTCGACCCTCGGCCGCGAGGTCGGTCGTCAACACCGCGTGCAGAAAGTCGAAGACGCTGATGTCCGCTTCCCGGGATGCCTTCCGGGCCTGGGCCGTCGCCCAGTCCAGATAGCGCCTGTCCGCTTCCACGGGGCCCGATGCCGTGATGTAGGTGCGGTAGACCGGAAAGCGCGTGATGATGCCAACCAACGCCTTCCGGATGCCCGAGAGGGTAAAGTCGCGGGTCGCCCAGCTCTGCCGGGCAAGCGCATGCATGAGGCCCGTCAGGACGGTGACCTCGCTCGCGAGGCTCGTTTCCACGATGAGGCGCTTGGCCTCGATCGCCATGTCCTCGAAAGATGCCGATCTTCCGGTAAAGCGGCGGTAGAGCAGGCCGAGGGCCCGCTCGGCCCGGGGATCGATGAATAGGCCGTTAAGCTGGTTCATGAACTCGTAGCCGGTCGTCCCGTCCACGGGCCAGTCGCTGCGCAGCTTCTCGTGACGCGCGAGGATCTTTTCCACCAGCAGGTAAAGCGGGTTCGTATGCGCCCGGGTGGTGACCGCCGGCTCGGCGTTCTCTTCGTCCCCGGGCCGTGTCGTCTCCTGGGGGAGGAGATAGGCGGTCCGGTCCTGAAGCTGTCGGCAGTAGCCGACCGGGTCGAAGAGTCCGTCGACGTGGTCCAGGCGGAGGCCCTGGAGCTTGCCTTCGGCGATAAGTCGGAACACCAGCCGGTGGCTGACCTCGAAGAGCTCCGGCTCTTCCATGCGCAGGCCCGCGAGGTCGTTGATGTCGAAGAAGCGGCGATAGTTGATCTCCGCCGTCGCAACGCGCCAGAAGGCCAGACGATATGACTGGGCTTCCAAAAGCCCGTGGAGGTCGCGGAAGCTTCCGGGATCCCCGGGTGTGCCGTTGAGCTTCCTGACGGTCCTGTCGATGGCGGTCGTAATCGCGGGGATGGCGGCGGCCGAGGCGAGCCGCGTCTTGAGCCGGTCGGCCGACTGCCGGATAACGGCCTGTTGCCGGACCGACCGACGGTCGGCCCGCAGCGCTTCGAACTCGTCGATCAAGGAATCGAGCTCACCGGCATCGTTGCCGGCCGCTTCCCGGACCCGTCGCAGCAGGCGGCCATAGCTCCCGACCGCGATCGGGAAGCGCTGATCGTAATAGCGGACGACGAAGGCGCCGCGTTCGGCTTCGAAGGCCAGCTGCAGCTCTCCCTTCTCCAGGATCGCGCCGTAGTGATCCCCCAGAACCGGCAGCAGGACCCGCCCGCGCAGCGTCGGGTCGGCGGGCGTCCAGTCGATGTCGAAGAACCGGGCGAAGGGGCTTGCCTCGCCCCATTCGAGCACGTCCATCCACCAGGGGTTGTCGTTTCCGACCCCCATGTGGTTGGGGACGAAATCGAGAATCAGCCCGATCTTCCCGGCGTGGAGGCGCCCGATCATCCGCTCGAACGCGTCCATGTCCCCGAGTTCCGGGTTCAGGCGGTTGTGATCGGTGATGTCGTAGCCGTGGGTCGATCCGGGCCGGGCCATCAGGAACGGTGACGCGTAGACATGGCTGATGCCCAGCATGGCCAGATAGGGCGCGATCGCGCTTACGTCGTCGAATCCGAATTCCTTGTGAAGCTGCAGACGAATCGTCGCCCGCGGCAGCGCCTGTGGCCGGCTGCTCATGAAGCCGCGCTGCCGGTCGCGTTCGCCCCGTCGAGGCACCAGAGCACCGACCAGGGCGGCAGCTTGCCCGCGCTCGCACGGTCGCCCAGCCCCTCATGGGTTTCGAAAAGCATGTCGCCGGCCGGAGCGGGTCCGGACGGGGCGGCCCATCCGGACAGGTTCGCGACGACGCTGAGCCTGGACCCATCGCCCAATATCCAGGAGGCGGCGACGGGGCTGTCGGGACTGGGGCGTTCCGCCTTCCCGGCGCACACGGCGCCGCGAAGATGCGGGACGATCCTCTCGCGCCGGAGGGAAAGGAGCGTGCGGACGTCCGCCAGCCGTTCGGTCTCGCGCGCGGGCCAGGCCGGGACGCTGCGCTCAATGGTTTCGGCGGCGTTCGGATCGGGGATCGCCTCGCGCGCCTCGGGCGCGGCGAAGCGGGCGAAGGCGGCGAACTCGCGACGCCGGCCTTCGCGCACGGCATCGGCAAGCTGGTCGTGGAAGTCGCAAAAATAGAGGAAGGGTTCCTTCGCTCCCCATTCCTCGCCCATGAACAGCATCGGGATCTGGGGCGCAAGCAGCAGGAGGGCAAGCGCCGCGCGGACTGCCTCGTCCGAAGCGAGGGTCGTCAGGCGTTCGCCCATGGCCCGGTTGCCGATCTGGTCGTGATTCTGGAGGAAGTTGACCATGGCAGTCGGGGGCAGATGCCCCGAAGCCTCGCCCCGGGGCGCGCCGCCTTCATGCGCGGAATTCTCTCCCTGATAGACGAACCCTTCCGTGAGGGCGCGCATCAGCCGCCCGGCGGGATCGTCGACAAAGTCCCGATAGTAGCCGTCCTTCTCGCCGGTCAGGAGTACATGGACGACGTGGTGGTAGTCGTCGTTCCACTGGGCGGTGTAATGCAGCGGCGCGCCGTCGGCGCCGCGCTTCAGGTAGCGGGCTTCGTTCGAGGCATTCTCGAGAACGAGGTGCACCTGACGCCCTGCGGTCGCCTGGCGGACCGTCTCCGCCAATTCGACCAGGATGTGGGGATCGCTGTCGTCCAGGATCGCGTGCACTGCGTCCAGGCGCAAGCCGTCGAAGCGGTATTCCGTCAGCCAGTAGAGCACGTTGTGGATGAAGAAGTCGCGCACCTGCCGGCGGGAAAAGTCGATGGCCGCTCCCCAGGGCGTGTGGTGGCGCTCGGTGAAGAAGGCGGGGGCGAGGAGGGGCAGGTAGTTCCCCTCCGGTCCGAAATGATTGTAGACGACGTCGAGGAGGATCATCAGGCCCTGGCCGTGGCACTCATCGACGAGGCGCTTCAGCGCGTCGGGCCCGCCATAGGCCCGGTCTGGCGCGAAGGGAAGAACCCCGTCGTACCCCCAGCCCCGGTGCCCGGCGAAATCGGCGACCGGCATCAGCTCTATGGCGGTGATGCCGGTTCGGGCCAGATGGTCCAGGCGCCGGCGCACGCCGTCGAACGTGCCGTCGTTCCCGAAGGCGCCCACATGCAGTTCGTAGAGGACCGCGTCCTCCCATGGCCGGCCGTTCCAGTTCCCGCTCCGCCAGCCGTAGGAGGCGGGATCGATCACCAGGCTCGGTCCGTTGACATCGTCCTGTTGCGCCCGCGACGCCGGATCGGGGACACGCAGCCCGTCCGGCATCACGAACTGGTAGGTGGATCCGGGCCTTGCCCGGTCGGTCACCAACTCGAACCAGCCGTCCCCGATCGGATCCATGGCCAGGGCGAGGTCACTTCCCCCGAGCGCGACCGCCATCTCCGGCTGGCCCGGCGCCCAGAGACGGAAGCGGACCGCGCCGTCGGCGGTCAGCTCCGCGCCGAAGGGCATGCTGTGGCTGAAGCTCGTCGTCATCGGATGGTCTTCCACCGGAAAAGAGCAAGCGCCCGGGCCTCGACTTCGATCGTCTCGCCGCACTCGAAGTCCCCTTCGTCGTCGTCTGGCGATGCCGTGTCGACCAGGCGGCGCCAGATGCCGCCCTTGAAGGGGGCGGGAAGGGTGAACGGCACGACGTCGTGATGGGCGTTCAGGACGATCAGGAAACTGGCATCAAGTTCCGGCTGCCCCGAGCGCGACAGCGGCGGATCGGCCTTGCCGTTGATCATCACGCCGAGGCAGCGGGCCAGCGGGTCCTGCCAGTGATCGTCGGATTTCTCCGTGCCGTCGGTGGCGTACCAGACGATGTCGGGGACCCCATCCTCCGACCTCGACTCGCCGAACAGGAAGCGGTCCCGTCGCAGCGCCGGATGGCGGCGGCGAAGCGCGATCAGCCGGGCGGTGAAACGGAACAGGTCGCGGCCGGCCTCGTCCAGCCCCTCCCAGTCGATCCAGTTGATTTCGTTGTCCTGACAATAGGCGTTGTTGTTGCCGTGCTGGGTCCGGCCCATTTCGTCCCCGGCCAGGATCATGGGCGTGCCCTGGGACAGGAGCAGCGTCGCAAGCAGGCTGCGCTTGTGCCGCTCCCTGATCTCGATCACGTCCGGATCGTCGGTGGGGCCCTCGACCCCGTAATTCGTCGAATAGTTCTCCTGGTGACCGTCGGCATTGTCCTCGCCATTGGCCTCGTTGTGGCGGTCGTTGTAGGAGACGAGGTCGTGCAGCGTGTAGCCGTCATGGGCGGTGATGAAGTTCACCGACGCCCAGGGCCGCCTCCCGGTCCGCGCGAACTGGTCGCTCGAGGCCGTCAGCCGGGCCGCCAGCTCCGGCAGTATTCCTTCGTCGCCGCGCCAGTAGCGGCGGACGGTGTCGCGGTAACGGTCGTTCCATTCGGCCCAGCCTGGCGGAAAATTGCCGACCTGATAGCCGCCCGGGCCGATGTCCCAGGGCTCGGCGATCAGCTTCACCTGGGCCAGTACCGGATCCTGGCGGACCGCGTCCAAAAAGCTGCCATGGGGATCGAAGCCGTAGGGTTCCCGGCCCAGGATGGTTGCGAGATCGAATCGGAATCCGTCCACGCCCATCTCCGTCGCCCAGTACCGAAGGCTGTCCATCACCATCTGCAACACCCGGGGATGGCTGGTGTTCAGTGTATTTCCGGTGCCGGTCTCGTTGATGTAATAGCGCGGCTGATCGGGGATGAGCCGGTAGTAGGTGGCGTTGTCGATACCCTTGAAGCTGAGCGTCGGGCCCAGTTCGTTGCCCTCTGCCGTATGGTTGTAGACGACGTCCAGGATCACCTCGATCCCCGCCTCGTGCAGGGCCATGACCATGGACTTGAACTCGCCGATCAGCCCCATCTGGTTTCCGGCAAAGTAGCGCGGCTCCGGGGCGAAGAACCCGATGCTGTTGTAGCCCCAATAGTTGGTCAGGCCGCGGTCGATGAGGTGACGGTCGTTGACGAAGGCGTGGATCGGCAACAGCTCGACCGCGGTGACGCCCAGCTTCACCAGATGATCGACGGACGCCGGAGACGCCAGGCCCGCATAGGTGCCGCGCAGCGGAACCGGCACGCCGGGATGGCGCTCGGTGAAGCCCTTGACGTGAGTTTCGTAGATGACCGTTTCGCGCCAGGGGATCCGCGGCTTGGTATGCTTGCCCCAGGAGAAGGCATCGTCGACCACCTGGCATTTCGGCATGCCCGACGCGTTGTCCCGACGGTCGAGGGAGAGATCGGCGCGGCTGCTGCCCAGGCGATAGCCGAAATGCGCATCGGTCCAGCGCAGGCTGCCGACCAGGGCCTTCGCATAGGGATCGAGAAGCAGCTTGAACGGATTGAAACGGTGACCGGCGTGGGGTTCGTGTGGCCCGTGGACCCGGTACCCGTATAGCTGCCCCGGTCGAACGTCCGGGAGATACCCGTGCCAGACCTGGTCCGTCAACTCGGGAAGGGCGATCCGGGCAAGCTCGCGGTTGCCCTTGCTGTTGAAAAGACAGAGCTCGACCTTTGTGGCATGGGCGGAAAACAGGGCGAAATTGACGCCGGTCCCGTCCCAGGTGGCCCCAAGCGGGTGCGGCGCACCCGGAAGGACCCTGAAGTCGAAGGATGAACCCATGTTGCCCCGGATGTCGTGAAGAGCTGGCATTCGGGGCATGACGCCCGGAGCTTCTAACGTCGTCGTTGAAGAAGGGTTCCTGGCCGTTTCGCGGTCGGATTATCCGGAATTTCCCGGGCATTTCGCCGGCTTTGCTCCCTCCCGTTTCCACGCCCGCGCCGGAATGCGGATGGCTGGTGTCGAAGTGTCGCGGAACATGGCTGCGCTGAGGCGTGTTCGGCGGGCATCAAAAGAATTGCATCCAGGGAAGCCTTGCATGCCCCACATCGTGAATGTCCGGTCGACCCGCCTCGAAATTCAGCTGGCGGAGACCGAAATCCAGCAGCTCACCCATTACTGGCACCAGCAGAAAGGGATGTTCCGGCGGTTCGCACTGCTCGAGCATATGAGGCTGAGCGACCTTGCGAGCTATCGGGACGACATGTGCATCCTGGATCTGGCAGCGTCCGGTCCCGTCTACCGGCAGGTCGGACGCAGGATGCTTCCACGCCTGGGGGCGGATCCGACGGGGAAGCCGGTCACGACCCTGCGCCCGGAAGCCTATCGGCGTGTCGTCGAGGCCATCCTCATGGACGCGCTCACGAACGAGCGACCGGTCGCTCACGAGATCACGATCGACGTGGACGGGCAGCGCATGGTCATGCAGCAGTTGGTCTTGCCCCTGTCCTTGAACGGGGTGGAGATCGACTTTCTGCTCACCTATTCGAAGGTCCTTGCCTGGGACGATGCCCTCTTCGAAGCCGCCGTTTCGGAAAAAGAACGAGTTCGTTGACCCAGGGCAAGGGCTGCCGGCCATGACGGGGGATCCGGCGCGGCCGCAGCCCGGCCCGCCTGCGCCCCCGATGCAGCCCGAGCAGGAGCCGCTGCCGAACGACGACCTGCCGGAGCCGGGCGGCGGCGGGCCCGAACCGTTGCCCAACGAGGACCTGCCTGAGCCGGGCGGAGACATTCCTGAACCGCCGGCGCGAGAGTCCCGATCCGCTACGCCGAGCGCTGGGAGATCCCGCCCGATGCCGGGTCCTTTCCGGCGGAGGCCTGCCGGGAAGGACCGGAAGGCGGGGACGTTCGCGCCTCTCCCGGCCATAGGTGACGGGCCGGTAACCCGGGTTACGCCATTTCCACCATTGACCCGGCACCGCATTGCCGCGTTGGATTGAAGACGTCCGGAACCTATGCGGGAGAGCATGGTGGTGGGCGAATTGCCTCGCACGGCGCCCGATTCCGTCGTCCAGACGGATGCGGACGCCTCTGTCGAGATCGGCTGGAACGCCATCCTGTCGGCACGCAGGAACGGGGGGATCTGCACGAACTGGCCCGAAGGGGCGCCCCGCTGGCTTCGCGACCTTTACCTCGACCTGGCGAGGGGAGCGTTCGTCGTCGGCCATCTGGGCCAGAGCCTCGACGGCTTCATCGCCACGGATGACGGCAAGTCCTTCTATGTGACCGGTCCGGAAAACCTGGACCACATGCATCGGATGAGGGCCCTGGCCGACGCGGTTCTGGTCGGTGCCCGGACGGTCGCCCAGGACGACCCGCGGCTGACGACGCGGCGCGTTTCCGGCGACAACCCCGTCCGCGTCGTCCTGGATCCCGATCGCCGGCTCGACCCCCGCCATCGCCTGTTCGTAGACGGAGAGGCACCGGTCATTGTCGTCTGTCGCCAGGACCTCCTGAAGGGCGGGCCGGCCAGGGGTGTGGAACTCGTGGGCGTAAGGGCGCGGCCGGAGGGGTTCGATCCACGGGACGTGATCGAGGCGCTCGACCGCCGCGGCATCCGGCGGATCTTCATTGAAGGCGGCGGCATCACCGTCTCCCGCTTCCTGGCCGCAGGCGCGCTCGACCGGCTGCAGATCGCGGTTGCGCCGCTGATCGTCGGTGCCGGCCGTCGGGGCATCACCCTCCCGCCTGCCGCAAGCCTCGCCCACGCGTTCCGCGCGTCGGGGCGGACCTATGCCATGGGCTGCGACGTACTCTTCGATCTCGACCTCCGGACGGCCTAATCGCGCTCCAGCGGTTCCGGGGGCGGAAGGAAGGCGTCCCGATGCCCGACGGTCAGCCGGGATCTGCCCTGGGCGACGGCCGTCCGGCGCGTTTCCAGCCAGCGCCGGATCTCTGGCCCGGCCCCGGACGCCGCTTCGGTTGCGGCGCGGGCGATGCCCTCGACGACCGCCAACTGGAACGAAGCCGCGTCCGGGCCGACCGTCCAGTCGCTCGGTCCCCATCGTGCGCGTTGCTCCGTCGATGCGGTTGCGGCCAGGCGGGCCGCGGCACCGGGCCCCAGGGCAGGGCCGAACCCCTTGTTCCCAAGCTGGTGCCGGTTGAAGAGGTCCAGGATTCGACCGTCCTCGGGCGCAGACGGCGACCAGACGGTCCGGCCGTCATAGGTGAGGGCCCAGTACTGGGCGGCGCCTGCCTGCCAAATCAGGGAAATCTCCCGGTCGAACCAGCCGGCGGAAACGAGATCCAGAAGCGCGGACGCGGTGACCAGATCGGTGCCGTCATAGGCGACCGGATCGTCCTCGTCGACGAGGGACCGGCAGCAGCATCCGATGGACCAACGGCGATCCCTTATCGAGAGATCGAGACCATCGTCACGCTCCGTAACGCGGAAGCCGCGCTCCCGGGCCCAGCGGCGGGTCACGGTGACCGCCGCTTCCAGCAGTCGGGGATCGTGATCGATCAGCAGCCAGCGCTGCCGGCAGGGCGGCAATCGAGGCGCGAGAAAACGGAAATTGGCCCCAGTGCCGCAACCGAGGTCCGTGATCGTGATCGGGTCGCGCCCGCGGGCCCACGCGGCGACGCGGCCCAGGACCGCCCGGTTCCGCGCGGCATGGTCGAAGGGCTCCCGCATCGCAAGCCAGTCCGCGCCGAAGTTGCTCATGCCCCGTCCGCCGCCGCCCGGATCGCGCGGGCGAAGACCGCGGCGGCCTCTGCCCAGGAAGGTAGCTCGCGTCTGGCCGCGATCGCTCCTGCGGCAAGGCGCCGGCGTTTCTCCGCATTGCCGACCGCTTGTCGCAGGGCCGCGCGAAGGGCTTCTTCGTCCCCGGGCGCGACCATGATCGCCGCCTGCTTCGGCACCGTCTCGGCGGCCGCGCCGCCGGATGTCGCGACGATCGGAAGCCCGCGGGCGACCGCTTCGGCAAGCGCCATGCCGTAGCCTTCATAGAACGAGGTGGATACGAACAGATCGGCGCGGCCGTAGAACGCGTTCAGCTCTTCCTCGCCGATCTCGCCCGTCAGCGTCACCCGGTCCGACAGCTGATGCCGTTCGATCGCCTCCCGCAGGGCGCGCGCGGTTTCGGGCGACCGGTCCAGGCTGCCGACGCAAGCGAGCGTCCAGGGAAGGTCGCCCAGCCCAGCCAATGCCTCGATCAGCAGCAGATGGCCCTTCCGCGGCGTGATGGTGCCGACCGCCAGCATCGCACAGCCTCCGCCGCCGCTGCCGCGGGTGAGGGGCGCCGGATCGGTTCCGGGCGGAACGACGTCGAGCCGTTCGGGCGATACGCCGTAGTCCCGGATGAGGGCATCGGCCGTCGGCCTGCTGGTCGTCACGATCCGGCAGGCGTGCGAAAGAGCAAGCCGTTCCGACCGGAAGAGCCGGGAGCGGATCCCGGGATCGAGCCCGGTTTCGACGGCGAGGGGATGATGGACGAGAGCCAGGATCGAAATCCGACGGCCATGGCGCGCCGCAAGTTCCGGCATGGCGCCGTAGGCAAGGCCGTCGATGACGGCCACGGCGCAATCGGGAACGGTGGCCAGGCAGCTTTCGGCCGCGTCCAGAGCGCCTGCGTCTGGCAGGGGAAAGCGATCCGGCAAGCAGTGCAGTTCGACAGGGATGCCGGCCTGGCGAAGTTCCCGGATGAGGCGGGCGTCGTAGAGATATCCCCCCGTCCGGGTTTCCGGGTCGCCCGGCAGGATGAAGTGGATGGGGCGGTGCATTCGGCTTCTAGCGTCGGCTTAACGCGGCCTCGTAAGAAGCTGATGCGACGTGACTTTCGTTCAGCGTGACCTTCAGGCTCTCGATGCCCTTCGCGGCCTCTCCCAGCTCGCCGTCCCGGATCGCGGCGGCCAGCCGCTCGAAGACGGTTCGGGCCAGGACCTCGGTCGTCGTGTTCAGATCCTTGAATGCCGGCTCGTCGTCCAGGTTGCGATAGTTGAGGTTTCCCAGAATGCGGCGCAGCGCCTCAGCGGCGGCGCCGATGTCTACGACGACCCCGTTTTCATCCAGTTCCCGGCGGCGGAATTCGGCATCCACCACGTAGGTCGCGCCATGGAGGCGCTGTGCAGGGCCGAACATCTCGCCCCGGAAGCTGTGGGCGATCATGAAGTGGTCACGGACGCGAAGAGCATACATGGGCAAGTCCGGTCAGTCAGATGATCGGGCGGAATAGCGGATCCGGTGGCAGAGCACGCCGGCCGGTGCCGCGGCGAGCCAGCGCATGGTCCGTGGCAGATCGGCGAAATCGCTCTCACCGCTGATCAGGCCGTCGAGCACCGGGTTGGTGAGAAGCGAAAGGGCGAACTCCAGCCGCCGGGAATTGTTCCAGCCGGTAAGCCGGCGGGCCGGGGACACGGAACCGACCTGGGAGCTGCGGATCGTAAGCCGCCTTGCATGGAAATCCTCGCCGAGAGGCAGCGGAACGGGCTCGTCCCCGAACCAGCTCAGCACGACGACGGTGCCTTCGAACCGGGCAAGCCGAAGGGCGAGATCTGCGCCTGCGGGTGACCCGCTAGCCTCGAGGACGAGATCCGCGTCGCCAGTCGCTTCGCCGGGCGTCTTGAAATCGCATCCTAACGCATTGACTAGGCTGGATTTTGTGTCGTCCGTGTCGATGACCTGGACCGTCGTTCCGGGCATGCGGCGGGCGAGATAGGCGACTAGGCAGCCGACCACGCCCGCCCCGATGACGGCGACGCGATCGCCGATCATCGGCTTTGCGTCCCAGAGGGCGTTCACGGCCGTCTCCATATTGGCGGCCAATACGGCGCGGGCGGGTGGGACGCCGTCCGGAAGGCGGACGACGGAGACCGCCGGTACGACGAAGCGGGTCTGGTGCGGGTGAAGGCAGAAGACCGGTCGGTCCCGAAGCCCGGGCGGGCCGCTCTCCACCAGACCGACGGCGGCGTAGCCGTATTTGACGGGGGCCGGGAAATCGCCTTCCTGGAACGGCGCCCGCATGGCCTGGTACTGGCTTTGCGGCACTCTGCCGCGGAACACCAGCGTTTCGGTGCCCCGGCTGATGCCGCTATAGAGGCAGCGGATCACCGCGTCCTCGGGTCCCGGCGGGGGGAGGGGGACGTTCCGAATTTCGCCCTGGCCGGCTGACGTGACGAAGAAGGCGTCGGCTGAGCTTTCGGCGATCATCGGCTCGGCTGTCTCCCCTTCGTCTTCCATGTCCAACCGGGACCTTCCGCGGTAACCGAACGTCCTAGGTCGAAGCTGGTTCATCATGGATTTCCCCTCCGCGTCCCCCGAAGCTCCCGCTCGACAGGCGCGTAACGACCTGATCGCATGGATCTGGGGCGGCGCCGTCTGGAGCGCGGTCATGGTCCTGATCTGCGGCGAACCGCCCATGGCCGTATTCGGCGCTGCCTTCGCCTTCTGCCTGCGGCGCGCGCTCGGTCCGTTCGTCGCATTCTGAGCGCGAGAAGGGAGCCCCTCGCCCGGCCGGGCAGGGGAAACGTTGACAAGGCGGTATCGGCCTCTGTAGAACGCGGTGGCTCGACAGGCCGTCTCCCACCGGAGACGGCAGGCGGGAGGGGTGGCCGAGAGGCTGAAGGCGGCGGTTTGCTAAACCGTTATACGGGTAACACCGTATCGAGGGTTCGAATCCCTTCCCCTCCGCCAGTCCATATAAATCAATCACTTCCGGTCCCGGTTAGTCCCTCATGGTCCCGAGCGAACCCGCTTGGTCCCGTCTCAGCGTGCTACAATAGTGCTACAAGGCGCTGACCTTGTAGCAGGTAGCAAATCCGGCGGTTCCCGGTTGCGAATCGCTGCCGTCCGCCGTCCGGGCGGAAGCAGGAAAACAATCGTTTCGGGATAGAAAGGTCTTGCGCGGGATTCGGGGGGACGCTATGGTTCAATTTAATAATTAAGAATAATCCTGCCGGGACCGTGTGCCCGAGCGGAGTAGCCGAGCCCCGGTGTCGCTGCGCCTCTTGGCGCAAACCGAGCCGACCGGTTGCCAGATCCGGTGTTTGCCAGCGGGCGCTTAATGGCATGCCGAACTGCGCGCATGCGTTCGGCGGAGGCGAACTGGCATGAACACTAAATCGTTGGTCCTACCCGGAGACTCGGCGTCTCCTGGTCTTGTAACGCTGCCTGAGTCTGCCGTCGCAGGTTTGCTCGGAATCAGCGTCAAAACACTCCGCAACCGCCGCATTGTCGGCGACGGACCCGTTGCGGTTCGTCTCTCGAACAGTCGCGTCGTCGATCTCCCGGAAGATGTGTACGCCTACCTTCGTTCGCACCGTGTCGCTAACGACACTGCGGCGCTGGTCGCTGCCGAACCCGTTGTGCCTGTAAAGCGGGGCAGGGGGCGGCCGAAAGGCAGTATCACCCGCCGCAACGGAGAGGGCTGAGGCATGGCAGCCATCAGCCCAATCCCCGCCGACGCGGTTCTCGCAGGCCTGTACGAGCTCCGTGGCGAACTTACCGACCAGCTGGAGCGGCTGGAACGCGCCCAGAACGCCGTCGAGGCCGACATTGAGGCCCTTGATCGCGCCATCTTGCTCGCCGACAGGCGCTCGCGGCAGAAAGGGGCTGCGCAATGAGCCGCCACCCCCTTCTCCTGCGGCGGGCTGCGTGGCTCGTGCGCGCGGCCGTCTCGCTCGTCGCCGTCGGCTGCGGGACGGCGTTCGCGATCGGCACGGACGTTCTCGTCACGCGGACGTTTGTCGACTTAGCGCTTCAGGAGCCTGTTGGCCCTGGCGGCGTCATTCAAGCCGTCGTCGCGGTCGGCTGTGGTCTCGTCGTCGGCGTCGGGATTCTCCGGGTTGCCTGGCGAACCTTGCGGTCTATCTGGCGCGATTGGGTCGGCCGCTGGCCGCGCTGACGGCCCGCTTGAAGGCCTGCCGGGACAGTACCGGCAGGCCTTTTTCTTGATCGGTCGGTAGCCTCGCCCCCGTTTACCAGCCGCCCACGGCGGCCGGTAAACGGGGGCGAGGCGGATTTCAGCCGCGCTTGCCGTCTTTCTTGTCTTCCGGTTTTCGCGGCCTTCGCCCACGGCGGCGCGTATTCGGGCGCTGACGCGGGCTTCTGTGTCGGCTCGGGTGCCGACGCCGCCCGCCGCGCAGCTATGGTGGCACGTTCATCCCGTGCCGCTTGTCAGAGTTCCGCCGCCCGCTGTGCTTCGTCGAGATCACCGCGTGCCGCGGCCTCGATCGTCGCCTGGTCGCCAGCCGCAACAGCGGCTGACGGTAGCCGGGCGGCTTGCAGCTGCGCCGCCGTGATCCGTCCGGCGGCTTTTAGATACTGATGTTGTGCAACATCAAATCTGCAGGAAGCGCCTGCCGAGATCATTCGGGCTGCTACACCGAAGCGGGGGCCGCCCTCGATATCTCGGACTGTTACCGCCAAACCCACGTGCAGCGCATTGCCCGCTTTGCCCCCGGCGTATGGTGGTCTATACACCATTTAAAATAAATGATTGGAGTTACTTGCCGCCTATGACGCTCGCCTGTTCGCTCGCCGACTTGCACGCGTTCCTCCGCGCAAAGAACGGCCTAATTGTCCATTTCTCGAGTGCACCTTCTGGCATTTCTAGCGGGTGGCAGCAGCCGTACCCGAATGACCTTCATCATGTCCTGGCCGGTGACGCCCAAACAGGTCTGGCATGTTCACTCGTTACGCCCGGGGACAATTTTGCGGGTAATTGTCGCAATGCGATGGGGTGTATTGGGGTTGTCGTCGACTTGGTGGATCAGGAGTCCCTGTTGGCCGTCTCGTCCGGTGATGCGGGTTCTGAAATTCGGGACGGAGTTCGCTATTACCATCCGATGAACGTGACGTTAGCCGACTGCGACGACAGCCTGACGGCGCGGACACTACACAACGAATGGGGAGTGAAAAATTACCGGCCGCTCGGGATCTTTGCCATCGGCCCCTTTGAAATTTGGGACCATCAAGCGGGTCGTGTCGGCAGAACTACATATCCCAAGGTAATCCAAGACTTTAGCGGGTGGCCAGTTTTCACGTTTATGAATGGTCAGGTGTATTCGGGAGGATCGCCTTATCTGCTTCGGTAGGCGGTGCGCGATGCCTGTCCTGGCTCATTACGGCGACGGAACTCGGCAGGCTGTATCTGGTGGCTGAAGCGGTGCTGTCTGAAGTTGTCTCGACCGCGCCCGCCACGTCGCTGCTCACGGCTGGGCTGCGGCGAGCGAACTGAGGCGCACTGCTCACGTTTGAGTTCGCTCCCGACTGGACGGATGCTGACACTGCCGAACTCGCCCGCGGACTCTGGACCGGCAGCGAGATTCCGGCGGAGGAAGGGGGTGCGTCATGACGCCCTCTCTCCAGAAAGTGTTCCGCCCGCGCCGCCGTCTGGGCGGCAGGAACTCTGGCAGCGCTGCACGTGCCGCCAGTCGTCGGTGTAGCTGCCACGATCCCATTGGACCGCTGGGCCGTCCCGGCGGCAATCGCCGCTAATGTCGGTGCGACCGGCGCGGCCGTGATCGTCGTTGGCGGCATCGTCTTCGGGCTCGAGGTCACGTTCGTCGGCTGGTATCTCGTCGTGCGCCTGGCAGAGCGGCTCTGGCGCCGGTGGGTCGACCGCGACGACGACGCGGCGACCTGAATCGGAAGGCCTGCCGGGCACGGTTAGCCCGCACTGCGGCACGATCGGCGGGGCGTATGAACTGAAGGGCAAGCCGGGCAAGTACCGCTGCGCAGCGAAGGAGTGCCGCAAGGACTTCTCGGTCGCGGTCGGTACCATGTTCGAGCGCAGCCACGTTCCGCTGCATAAGTGGCTGCTGGCGGCGCATCCGATGGCGGCGAGCAAGAGGGCATCTCCTCGCACCAGTTGCACCGCATCTTGGGCGTCACCTACAAGGCGGTATGGTTCATAACGCAGCGACTGCGCGAGGCGACGAGCGACGGCTTCTTCTCCGACCCTAAGGCGCAGATCGCGGCCGATACAGCCGATGTGGAGCGCGCTGGCATAGCTTTGAGGCAAATTGCAGGGAAATGGGTTGACCTATCGGCGGATTGACGTCACAGCCTTAAGTCGAACGATCGCGAAAGGGTGGGCCGGGACGTTAATGTCGCAAAGAACCCTGATCATCATTCCAAAGCGTATCGTCTCGTCGACCAAGTGGGCGGGCGGGGCGATTCCGCGGAGAAACGTGCCGTTCCTGAGGGAGGCGTTCCCGCAAGGTCGGGCTTGGCGTTGGCGCTCGGCCGTTCTAGAATCCAACTCCGGCAGTCAGACGTTCTCACTGCTGGTGCAAATGCGGGTCGACAAGCCGAACTATAAGGCGTGGCTCGCTGTTAGTACGCCAGATGGATACGCCATGGTTGCCCGCTATGAGTGTCACGGCAATCACGGCGGCCTCCACTGCCACTTGCTTTGCGGACAGGAGACTTACCCTCCCGGAGAGATTGATCCTGCGGGGCTTAGAAGTTTTCCCCACTGGAAGCGGAAGAGTAACCGGAAACTCGGCAGAATGTCGGAAGAGACGGCGTGGCATATCGCGCTGAAGTTCTTCCGGGTTGGGTCTGGTGATATAGGCACGCTGCTATGAACGTCGCGGATCTCCTTTGCCAATCGTTTTGCGGCGGGCTGAGCGTCAGCCCGTCACCGGCAGGGTATTGCGTTGAGACGGTGTTCGAGGACACCAGCGGCGACCGTCTCACGTTCTACGTGGTCAGCAACCAGAACGGTCCCGGCTTCCGTATTGAGGACGACGGCTCACTCGTCCCACTAATGATCGCGTCGGGCAACAACGTGCTCAAGGGGACTCGTCAGAGCGTCTTCCAGCGCATCTTGGCGGATGCTCAGATCGAGTACGACGAAGAGAGCGGTGAGTTGCACTCCGGCTGGCTCAAGGAAGAAGAAATCGCGACAGCCGCCTTCCGATTTGTTGACGCGCTGATCAAGCTTCATGGACTTAAGAACCCGTTGCGGCAGGAAAGCGTGGCGAACACGTTCCGTGAGGACGCCATGCGGAAAATCAGTTCTGTGTTCGCCCCGGTTGCCGAGATCGACTCGACCGGCGTTGTTGCGCCGAGCCTTGGTGACTTTATGGCTGACGTAGTGCTGCGCCGAGACGGACATGCGCCGGTCGCGGTGTTCTTCGGGGTATCCGAGCAACGCCTCTGGGAAGCTATCGCCCTGAAAATGGCTTCGCTCTATGAGGGGCAGCCATGTTCCGTGGTTGGGCTGGTTGAAAGCTCCAACACCAAAATGGTTTCCAAGGGCGGAATAGCCCGCTCCTCTAACCGTCTTGATACGATCGCCTACTTCCGAGACGAGGAAGACGCGGCGATGGCACGAATTGGATGGGAAATGGGACTTGGCGGAAAAGAACTCCACCTCCACTGAGGAAGAGGGCAATCTGCGCAACGACATCGACTTCGCCGCCGTGGTCCGCCGCCACATTTCGGGTCTGCGGCGTCAAGTATATAAGCCCCCCTTTTTCACCGCCGGTAGCGTCGTCCCCGCTTTCCAACCCGGCCGCTTGCGGTCGGGGCGGAGCGCAGCGGAGCATATCCCGCGGCCGTTCGCGCGCCCTGATCACGCTGGCGGGCGGCCGGGGGATATGTGGTAAGCGGGGGCGAGGCGGTGATTGGATCGCAGACTGCGCTTACAGGCTCATCAGATAAAAATCGGCTAGGTCGCGGGGGCTCACGTCTCGAAGATATTGCTCGACCGCCCTCTGGTCGTTCCCGTTCGGGTCGCAAGCGGGTTCGTCGTCTAGGAAGATCAGGAAGCCCAACTGTTCACGGTCGATGGTGTGCAGAAGTCGGGCACCTTCCACGATGATCGGGCGATTGCGTGCTTTCAGGCGGCTCAAAGCCTCGCTGACGGAGTCGTGATCGTGCCAGCTACCATCGCCCTTAAAGGAATCGTCGAGGCTGTACAGCGACCAATCGAGCTTTTCAGAAAGCCACTGCGCGAGAGGCGTTTTCCCGGCGGCCATTCGGCCATCTATGCCGACGAGGATTTCGCCCCGGATCTGTTGCAAGCGACTAACTAGCTCGTCTAGGGCGCCTGCGGGTCCGTATCGGTTGGGGTCGAACGGTTTCATTCTGCCTCGAGCTCGGTGGCCGGACTGAGCACAGTATCACGCGCGCTTGCCCTCCTTGTTCTTCGTTTTCGGTCCCGTCGCCCAGGGCGGCCGGTACGCGGGCGCTGGGGCTGGATCCGCTGACGTCGGCTCCGATGCCGCTGCTGTCCGCCGGGCGGCCGCCGCGGCGCGGCGATCCCGTTCCACATGCCAGCATTCCGCCGCCTGCCTCGCCCCGTCGAAGTCGCCTCGTAAGGCAGCCTCTATCGTCGCTTGATCGCCCGTTGCGACGGCGGCCGTCGGCCGTCGGGCGGCTTGGAGCTGCGCCGTCGTGATCCGACCGGCGGCGTAGTCGGCGTTCGCGTGCCGCTCCGATTCCGCCAGCACCGCGAGTGCCCGCCGTCGGTCCCGGTCGCCCCGTCGGGCCGTCGCCTCAACAGACGACGGAATGTTGATGTCACCATGTGGGCGTGCCGTCGCACCGGCGTCCGGTGACCTCAACAGATCACCATACCGTCGGGTCGGCGCACTGGCGCTTGTTGGAGCCGTCGAACCAGCCGGATGACGGCGGTTCCCTTGGGGTTCTGGCGGTGTCGAGTCGGCGGCTGGTGATGCCGTCGGGTCGGCGTCCGACGATACGTTAAGGTCACCATGTGGGCTGGTCGGCAGATGTTGACCCGCCGACTTCAACAAGTCGTCGGGTCGTCGGGCGACGGGGCCGTCATAGTGCTGCCGGGCTGCCTCCAAGGCGGCGCTGGACGGCGGCTCGGGGTGATTGGTGACTGCGACGCCGCGGATGGCCAATGCGGCCGCCAGCCGGTCGCGGGATGCGGGGCTGCCGGTGAGCTCAACGCCGTCCTTCGCCCAGCCCTGCCGGACCGCCTGGTCGGCCACCGCGGCAATCGCGGCATCCGTCACCGGGCCGCGGATCAGGATCCGGTCGGCGCGGACCACGACGGCGCTGCCGTCGGCGAGCGTGATCGTGGCGCCCCACCGTTGCGGCTCGACAGCGGCAACGCCGTCGCCGACCGGCGGCAACCATGCCGGGTCGACCACCGCCCGGCGACGGTGCCGCGGGCCTTGAAGGCCGGGGACGCGACGGCTGTACTCCCGGCGGAGGTCCGCGATTTCCGCCTCTGCGGCGGCGAGTTCCCGACGTGCATCGCGCAGATGACGACGCACCGGGCGGGCGGCGAGTGTATCGGTGAACGCGGTGGCCTCGTCCGCTCGCCGTTTCCAGGTTTCCACGGCGGCGCGGCTGACGTTCGGTTCGGGCGGCGTTGGGTCCCCACGCTCGCGGTGCGAGCGGTGGTCGACTCGCACCGCGATCTCGTTGTCGGCTAGCCACGCGTTCATCCGCGCCGCTACCTCGGCCCGCATGTCTTTCCCGCGGTTCGCCGTCCATGGCGCATTCGACAGCTTCCGTTCGGCGAATCCTTCCGGTCCCAGCGCGCGCCGTGACAGAATCACGTGCGCATGCGGTTGCTCGCCGCCGTCCGCCGCGCGCGGACAGTGTACATCTACCTGCGCCGCCGCGCCGGTCTCCTCGACCCACGGGGCGACGATCGAGCGCGTGAATTCGAGGCGCTGGTCGGCGGGCACCTCTCGAGGGATCGCGAACTCGACCAAGCGCGCGGGCTGGCCGTCGACGCGTGTTTCTGCCGCTTGCGCGGCTGACCAAAGCGCGGCGGGGTCGGCGTAGTCGGCCGGGGCGCCGTTGGGTAGCAGAATGCAGCCGCCAACGTGTTCGGCGGCTTTGCGGCTGAAATCGTAGAGCGTGCCGTCGGGTGCCTCGATCCCGGTGGCGCTGTTGTACGCAGCGACTTTGTGTAGCACGTCGCCGCGTGACGGCTGAACGACGCCGAATTGGCAATGGAACAGGGCTTCGCGGGGCGGCTCGGCGCTCAATGCCTCGTGGCCCCCGTCGGTGCGCCGCGTCCGCCGATGATCTCGAACAGCCCGACAAGCGCGCAGCTGAACACGTGTGCTGCGTCGGGCGTCGGGTTGCCGCAGCTGTCAGCCGCGACGACGCGGTGACCGTCCTGCTCTAGATGCACGGTCAATTTAGCAGCGTTGGCCCCGGTGTCGGCCGGAACGTCGATAGTGATCCTGGCGGCGCGGCGTCGGTCGAATGTGTGCATGCGGCGGCACTCCTGTATCTGTGTCGGGTCCGGGGGCTCCGCCCCTGGCTCGCATGTCAACATTACTTCGCCATAGCGAATAATGTTGACATATAGGCGAGACTAGTTGGGGCAAGATGTCTCTTTCGTCGTCTATAGAGTAGTAGTCGTCGACACTCGTCGCAAGTCGGTACCCTTGTGTTTTGGGACGAGGATTGCATACCTTGTAGTCAGGACGACAGCATTGGTGTGTCATGAATACAAAATTGTTGACGAATACTGAATTGGCGGAACGTCTTGCGGCTGCGCGCGAACGTGAGCGCAAGGCACGTGCGGCCGTCGGGCGGCTACAGCGTCGGCTGGCTGCGACGGACCGGAGGCTGGCGGCGCAAATCAAAATCACGCTCGGCGCTGCATTGCTGCGCGCTGTTGATGCCGAGCCTCGGCACGCCGACGCACTGCGGCGGCTGCTGCATCCGCACCTCACGCGGCCGACGGATCGCGATTGCCTGCGCGACACGCCGTTCGCGTTCTCGGAACCTGCGGCCGTGACGAACGAGGCCGCAGAACCCGGCGAGGACGCGTGACATGCAGGGCGCGGACGACGCTCTCGGCTTTTTTGAGTCCGGGCACGCCGGACTGCGCGAACTCGCGCGGGAGCGTACCGCGGAGCGTCGCGCTGCGTACCGTGCGACCGCACCCGGCCCGCAGAGCCGATTTCTGCGCGCGTATATACTGTGGAAACTCGCGACAGAGCCTGCACCGCCGCCGCGCGGGCTCGACGAACTCGACGCGCTATTGATCGCTGCGATCAACGCAGCGGCGGTGCGCACGCTACTAGAACTCTCGGAAACGCTGCGCGGCAGCGGCAGCGTGCAGCGCCGGACGCTTACCGTGCTCCGTGAGCGCGGCAAACTGGCGCTCGCGGAGCACCCGGGACTCGACGCGCCGGAGCCGGGTTTGCCGCGCGACCTGCCGCTCGCCGTGCCGCCGGAACTGCGGCTTGCGGGGGAGCGTGGGCCGGAACCCGAGACCGCCTCGGCGGAGCCGTCACCCGACGACGTGCCCGCCGGGATCGGCGTGGGGTGATCCGTGATGGCCCGCCCGGTATCGACTCTCGGTCGCGTCGGTCGTGCGGCGGTCGGTGCGCTCGTCGCTGTCGACGCTCCGGCGCGCGCTGTCAGCGCATCCGTCAGATATCACGGATGGGCGCTCGGCACGCTCTGGCGCCTGGCGCGCACCACCGGCGGCCGTCGTCCGCCCTCGGGCGGCGCAGCGCTTTCTTTGCGCGGACTCTGGCGCCTGTGGGCGGCTTACGTTGTCGGCGGGGTCGCGTCGCTCTGTGTGGCGATTTTAGCAGCGCCAGGTGCTGCCGCTGGCGACGTGGGCGCCGTCAACGCGGCAGTCGTCGGCGTCAGTCTCGCCGCGGTTTCGGTTGCGCTGGCGCTGCGCGCGGGCATCGCGCACTGGCAGATGCGCACGGGCCGGGTCGGCAATTGGTCGGAGTGGATGCGTGAAGGTGCGTACGTCCCGCCGTCGTCGTCGCCCGATGCCGGGCGTGGGCTTGCGTCGTTGCTCGTGCTGCTCACGACAGTGGCGGCGTTGTTGCCCGTCGCCGGGTTCGCGGCCGCAGCCGCAGTGCCGGGGTCGGCGGAGTCCGACACGGCGCTACGTGCGATCCACTTGATATTCCCGCGCGACGGCGAGGGGACAGCGTTTACGCGACTGCTGATCGAGCTGTCGACGATCGTGGCTTTCTGCGCGGGCGCTTCGTCGATTTATCAAATCGTGGCTTCGGTAGTGCACGGAGCGCAAACCGGGCAGACCGCGCTCAATGCGGACGGTGTTTGGTTCGGCCCGTGGGCTATTGTGCGCTACGCAGTTGCGTTCGGACTGCTCATTCCCGTTGCGGCTACAGGTCTGAGCGGCGGACAGGTAGCCGTGTCGCAACTGCTCGAGTGGTCGAGCAACACCGCGTCCGACCTCGGTACCGGGTTTGTTGCCGAGGTCTTGGGCGTCGACGAGGACGCCCAGGACGGCCGCAATCCGGCCGGGCATTTCGGAGTCCCACCGACGGTCGGCGGGCTTGTCGTCGCGCGGCAGGTACTCGAATCCGAGGCTTGCGCGCTGGTCGGCGGGTGGCGGGATGCGGTGTCGCGTGCCATCGAGCAAGGCAGTGAGATCCGGGTGGATCTCGCTGCCTTGCCGCTGCCGCCGGTCGATGGCGAGGCGCGGGGCGGCCTACGGATCTGGAAATGGCCGGGGCACTGCGGCTCGCTGGCGCTGCCTCCGGCGGTGGACGGCGACCCGGAGCCGCTGCGGAGCTACCGGCAAGCGCGCATCGACGCGCTGGCGGCTCTGGTGGGGGCGGTCCGCGAAACAGGGCTCCCGATCCTGCTGACGGCCGGGACGATACCCGGTTCCGGCATTGGGTGGCCCGAGGCCCCGATTCTGCCGCGGCTGCAACTGGCCGCGGACGCTTACGACGAGGCCGTAACGGCTGCTGCCGCCGACTATCTCGCCGACAAGCAGACGGACGCCCGAAGTGAGATCGTTGCGGCCGTGCGTGTGCAGGGCTGGACGTCGCTAGGCTCCGTCTGGCGCACCCTGTCGGCCGCACATAGCGAGGTCGCGGCGCTTGCCGCGGAACCGCCGTCGCGGCGGGAGCCGGATGACTCGCCGTCGTGGCTGATTGGGACGCGGCTCGGCGAGGATTGGCAGCGGCTGGCTGGGCGACTGAATGAACAATGGAAAACTGAGGCCCGGGAGCCCGAACTCACGGGCGATCTGCTTGCGGCACCCGGCGACGAGTCGGCTGGAATCGTTGCTCGGCTGCTGAATCCGTTGACGCGGCCGCTTACGGAAATGCTGGTCGGCTGGGCCGAGATAGACGACGCCGATCCGCTCGGAGACATGATGGCGGCGGGGCATTGGCTGACGGGCGGCGTGGAGGCCGCGATTGCCGCGGGGCTTATTGTAGCGACGGCGGCTAAGACCACCCCAGCTGACCTTGCCGGGCTTGATGGAGCGTTTGATTGGGCCTCGGGGTTCGTGCGCCCATGGATCTGGTGGGCGTATGGCCTTGGCGCTGTGCATGCGTATTTGCTGCCGATGCTGCCGTATATCGCTGTTGTGTTCGGAGCGATCACGTTTCTGTTCGCGCTCGTCGAACTGGCGCTTGCGTTGCCAATCGTTTGTTTTCTCGCCGTCCGGCTCGACGGCCGAGAACTCGTCCAGGCCGTATTCCGTCCGGCGTTGATTTTGATCGCAAACGCGATCCTGAGACCGATCTTCATCGTCGGCGCGCTGATGGCGACATACTACCTGCTGCCGGTCGCGCTGAGTCTGGTTAACCAGAGCTTCGCCGCTGCATTTGTCGGCGGGCAGGGCGGATTCACACTCGGAATCGGCGGCGTTCTGTCAGCGCTGACGCTGATGACGTGGCTGCAATGGCAGGTCGTCACGCGGATCCTCGCCGCGGTCCACGAGATCCCTGATCGAATCCTGGCGTACTGGGGCGGTCAGGGCGGCGAGGCCTCGCGCGAGGGTGCTGCTGTCGGCGCTGCCGTCGGTGCCGCCCTTGGGGTCGGCGGCCGTCCGGGTGGCGGCGGCTCGGGCGGCGGTGGCGGTGGCTACGGCGGAGACTACGGCGGCGACGATGACGGCGGCGCGCCGGGCGTCGTCAAGTCCGGCAGCGGCGGTGGCGGCGGCTTTGGCGGCGGCGGCGGCGGTGGCCGTCGTCGAGGCGGCGGGGTGTCGAAGATCCCGCGCGACGGCCCGTCGAATGCGTGGTTCCGGCAGTCCGGCGGGCTGAGCGAGCTCGATGCGTGGCAACAAGCGAGCGCCGAGAAATCCTACGCAAAGTGGGCGAAGGCAAAACCGGATCTCGCGAAAAAACATGGTTTGGCGGACTACGTCGGCTACGCGCAGTCGCAAGATGCAAGTCGCCGCGGCGGCGGCGGCGGCGGTGACGCTGAATGACGAGCCTGACCCGGCGCGCAGCGCCGGGTCAGGCTCCGACGCGCAGGACCGGCACGGTTCGAGCACGCGTGCCCCTCCCCAGGGAGGGGCAAGCCCCGACAAGGGGAGGGGGGTTCCGGTGGTCTGCGACGTCTGCTGCACCTTGACGTCGGGCGTCAGCGAAAATTCTTAGCGAAATCCTTGCCAAAGATTTGAAATCCTTAACAGGAAGAGGACTTCGGTATGTTGACAAGGATTGTGTGATTACTTTTCCTTCGAAATAAATTGTTAAAATCAAGGATTAAAGTTGTTGACCGATACTTAGTGCGAGCTCAGTATAGACACATCAGAGACGGGGCGGCCCCGACTCGCAAGGCAAGCGGAGTGAGAGATGAAGGCTAAGACTTTTAGGCGAAAGATTTCTGGGAAGAGGTGATTTTCGTTCCGATCCAGAATCTTCGGTACAACGGTCGTCCGGTGACGAAGTGGGACGCTCGCCGTTGGACGGACGAGTATCAGAATATCACCTATACTGAGGTTTTATTTACCGCGCCTCAGCGAGCGTCAGAGGACCAGGTTGTCGAGAACTATCATGAATGCTTCCAGCCCGACGAAGAAGAGATGTGGCGGAATTACTGACAACAGTGGGGGCCGCCGGGTGGTCGGCGGCCTCCGCTCCACAGGGAGCGCATGAGATGTTGAGATTTTCGGATTTCCGCGACGGGGTCGGCGGTGTGCTGGTGCGGAGGTGCCTGAAGGTCGACGTGCGAAACTGCCGCGACTGGTGCGAGTTCGCCGACGCGCTGCACACGGATGACGAAGCGCTGGTCAAAGCCGCCCGCCGGTTCGACGGCATCGCATCGACCGGCGAGCGTGTCGTCTTGCATGCCGCCCTGAGCGCGGGCGGCTTTGGCTGGCTGGCCGACGAACTCGGTGCCGATGGCAGCTGGGAGCGGTTGGCTTACCTGACCGGCGACCACCGCATGGCAGTTGTGGCGTGCATCGCGAGGGTCGACTGATGGCGGATCGTTTTGCTGTTGCTCGCGAGAAGCTGATCGAAGCTTTCGATGCGCTGGAGGCGGCTGAGCGTCGGCATGCACTTGCTGCTGCTGCCGAAGAGGAAATTCACCGGCGGATGAACGATTTCACTTTGTCTGCCGACGAACGCCGTCGGGCGTGGCGTGAGGGCGATGCTATCAACGACGAGTTGGATGCAGCTGAAGAGGCGTTGGAGCGCGCTCAGTCCGAGTTCTCAAGAGCGGGGTTTCGGCTCGGGATGCTGTCGATCGTGAACTCAGCGAAGGAAACACGGAGATAACGACGCAAACACGGATACTCCTGCTCGACGGCGACCGCGAGCACGATATCACCGACCATCCCGACGGCCGGTTCGTTGCCTGCGCGGCAGCGGCGTATCGCGCGTACGGAATGACGCCCGAAGAGTTCGCCGACGACCTGCCGCCGGATGACATGGGGCGCGGCGGCATTATGCATTGGGCTGCCGATGCGAGGGTGTCGGACGACTGGTCGGTAATCAGGATCGAGGCGGCGTGGTCGGTCGCGCCAGTTGATGAAGGGGGTTGGGTATGAACGCGTTTTTGCTGCTCGCCGCGCTCGCTGGAATCGGCGTTTGCGTGCATCAGATGATCCAGTACGGCCGCCCGGGCAGTCGGTTGCGGTCGGTGGCCTGGGCGGCCGTACTGGTCGCGATTCTGGCGGGGCTAGTTGTGGCCTTCCCGAGTTTTAGCTAGAGCGCATCACTGCCCCTTGTTCGACCCTTCTGGAGGGGCGAACTTCCTACCGGGGCGACCCTCGTCCCGACGCTTCCCGGATCGCCGCGGCGCGCACCGGCGGTCAACTGGCGGTCCGCAGGACCGGGACCGGAGCCGCCCGGAGCCACGCGCAGGCGCCTTTTCGGGGCGCCGAGCATGGCGAGGATGGCGAGGACCAGCCGGTTGACCGCCGGAAGGGCCGTGGCAGATCCAGGTGTCTTCCTTGAGTAACCGACGGTTAACCGGCTGCCTCTACGTAGGTTCAGCGGAAAAATAAGCTTACCTTGGATGTCAAAGAAATCTTCCGTCGCTGCCGCCATTCGCTCGCATCGGCAACATCTTAAACTGACCCAGGCGGAGCTCGCTGGAAGGGCGGGGGTGTCCCGGCCGACTGTGGCGGGCCTGGAAGCCGGGATCGGCCGGTGGGCGTCCCTGTCGGCGGTCCTCGCGGCACTTGGATTGCGGCTGGGTGCCTCGGGCCTGCCGCAGCGTGGGGCAGCCCTTGGCGAGCGGCTCGCGGCCGCGCGGCGGCGGCGAGGCTGGTCGGTCGCGCAGGCGGCGGAACGGGCAGGCCTGTCGTCGCCGACAGTTCGCTCGATCGAGCGGGCTGGGCGCGGGCGGCTGGAAACCCTGTCGACGCTGACGGAGGCGGTCGGTGGCACGCTGCGGGCTACCTCGGCAACCGCGGCGGGAACGGCGTTCGTCAGCCCCGGCGGGGCGGCGTTCACCTCCGGCAGGGACGAGCATTGGACGCCGCCCGCGGTGATCGATGGAATCCTGTGGGCAATGGGGGGCGAACGGTTCACACTGGATCCGTGTTCACCTGGAGCCGACTTGGCACCGACCCAGGTGGTCCCAGCCGACCGCTATCTGACGAAAGACGACGACGGGCTGGCATTCTCCTGGGGCGGAGCGGGCGCCGTCGTTTATGTCAACCCGCCGTACTCGAGAATCGCTGCTTGGGTGGCTAAATGCCGGGCCGAGGCCGCCGCCGGAACACAGGTCGTCGCCCTGGTTCCGGCCCGGACCGAGACCCGCTGGTGGCGCGACCATGTGGCCGGGGTGGCTAACGTCGTATTTATGCCCGGCCGCTTGCGGTTCGGCGGCCCGGCTGGGGCAGCGGCCTCGGGCGCTCCGTTCCCTTCGGCGCTGCTCGCCTGGAGGTGGCCGCCGGAGGCGGTCGGCCGCCTGCTTGAGGCGTTCCCCGGTGCGTGGCTGGCCCCGGCCGATGCGGCAATAGACGTTGGCTTCAGCGCTCGGAAGGCCGCCTGAGGCGAGTTCCAGGACTCTGGCCCGTCTCCAGGGAAAGCCTCCTGTTGCGTGGGCGATTGTGGATGAGCACGCTGTCGACATGGAGCCTTTTTGATGAAGTCGAGTTCAGCGGTAGCCCTTATCTAGCCCGACCACGGCGCGAACTCTGGGAGGTTTGCCGCGACCGGCTGAGTTGGAACGGGCTTGGAGACGCACCGTGCCTCGGTGGTGCCCTCACAACCACCTGCGACCGCCGTGTGCGTGAGGGGATCAGCCGTCCGCAGGCCATGCATGCTCCGGAAGCCAGGGGAGCTTCAAACCACTAACCGTCCCCACCATCGTTCCTCGAAAACGGGACGCACGAACATCGAACGGGCGGGGAGCATGCGGCGCTTGCCATTATCTTTGGCAGCCTGGGCCGCTCATTCCAGCTCCAGGTCCTCCGGCTCGTTTTCTCCTGTCCGGCGGCGGGCAATGGCATCCCGGAGAGCCTTGATCGCGCCCCGCTGCTCAGCCGGAAGGTCTGACGCAAGCAGTCGCTCCAGGCGTGGCTCCCAGGCTTCGACTGCGACGAAGCGCTCGATGTTCGGCAATCTGGCATGCCAAATGCGGTGCGCCGTGGCATCCCCTATGGTATGGGCCCATCCACGGTTGACGAGCGCGGTGACGATCCTCGCGAGCCCGTCATCCGTGGATGCAACCCGCTTGACCCATTCGGAAGCTGCCCCCGCTGGACCCCAATCCCGCCACCGATGCAGCAGCATACCTATATGCGGGTGGCCGAGAAGAGCATCCGGATCCATCGCCTGATCAGCGATGCGGTCAACCCATGCGGTCTTTGCCGCATCTAGGCCAGCATCAGTAAACACCAGCGAGTCGGGCGAACCTTTCTCCCGGCGCGAGTGTTCCGACAACAGAATGCTTGCCGCTAGAGAGAGGCCGGACGAGGCAGTGAATGCATTGAGGAAGAGGTCCGTACGTTGCTCCACGTCGTCGAGGCGAAGCAGATAGAACCGTACAACGCGACGGGCATGCATGAACGGTGAGATCAGAGTGCCGCTACCTTCGGCGTTCAGCCGTTCGGCGAAGTTCATCATGGCGGGCAGGAACTCGCCCGCAGCGCCCAGTGAAATGGCATCCTGGGCGCCGTCGAGCATGCTTATAGCCTCGAGCAGGAGGCCACGCTCCTCAAGGGCGCCGAGCACGGTCTCGAAGCGGTGGCGGTCAGCCGTGGCTTCGATGAGCTCGTCCATTTCCGAGCTCGAAATCTGACCCTCCGGGATTGCAAGGACAAAGTACCGATCGAAGTGCCTTTCACTGCACACCCGCTTCTCAATGGACCACCCTTCGCCGTCGCGCTCCATTCCTCCAGGAAACACCCAATCGATAGAGGGAAAGAGCTCACGCATGATGTGCTCAAGGGCGCTGCGGCGTTCCTGGTTGCCCTTGGCCAAAATACCTTCAATTGCTTGTTGGACTTCAGCATCACGCTCGTGCATGCGACCGCTGGCGACGAGCATCCTCTTGCTGGCCGGTAGTGCGCTGTAGACATCCGGCTCGAAGACCCGGAGGGCCTCCAATCCGATGAGATCCACAGCGTTCACCTCAAGGGTACGGGTGCCCTTGAAGAGCGCGGTCTGGACCGACAGGGAGCCTGCGAGCCGATGCACATCCCGGAGGTGTCGGAGGTAGGGCCTCAACCCGAAGACGAGGAGATTTCCCCACCGAGGCTCGTCGAATCCGTGGCGGGGATCTGCATATGGGCCAAGGATGCGGTTGAGGCTGTCGACCAGAATGTTCTCAAGGCGATGGTGCTCGACCTGTGGGACATCGAGGAAGACCTGGACGATTTTCTCCAGGTACTCGCGCCCGTTGATGACCGGCGTTCGCAGGCTGCCCTCCACCACCGCGCGCTGAAAGACAAGCAGATAAACGAGGTTGGGGAAGTCTCCGTTGACTTTTACATGCTGAAAGACCAGCCGGATTTCCGGCTCGCGCAGCCGATCGATGTCGTCGATAACGACTACTATGTTGCGTTGAAGCGACCGGAGGGCCTCGGTCAATTCCTGTCGCGCTTCCTCGACCGTGACCTCGCGTTCCACGTGGCGCGCGAGCCATATCTCGGCCAAGCGGCCGCCAAACCTGAATACCTTTGCCAGCACCGCGAGGACGATGATGATCGTGCCGACCGTGATTACCGTCGTCTCAAGCCATTCCACGGCACCGCCCAGGCTGAACCCGAACATGGTCGCTGCCGCAATGGTTGCCGCATAGGTCGGGAGATTTTCCCCGATGCGTTCCATCGTCTCCGCAGACCCGGAAACCAGGCGCGCGTACCGCAGCCAGCGTTGGGCCCGCTTGCGCCCGGCCGGGCTTTGGTCGGCCTTGCCGATGGCGACGAAGACTTCGTGGAAGAAGGCAGTGGTAATCTGTTCCGAAGTCTGCCAGCGCCACGGCGTGAACTCGACCACGAATGGCTTCGGGTCGTTACCTTCACGCAAGGCCTCCAATGCCATGTTCTTTATGGATGACTTGCCGGTCCCCCATCCTCCCCTGAGACCGATAACGAGACTGTGGCCGCCGGACCAGCCGCCAAGAACGTCGGCGAGGGTGCGCGCGAAGGTGGCGCGCCCGAGAACGTCCTCGGCACGACCACCGATGGGGGCATCCGCTACGAATGCCGGGTCGACGCGGCGGGGCTCAACGTGCTGTTCAGCGCGCCACATCCTTCTGAAAAGTCCCACTCCCCGCACTCCGTCATGTCGTTGAGCCAAAGGGCGCACCAAAGCACCCCACGGCCTCAAACAGGGCCTGAAGAAATGGCGCACAACCGATCCTTGCTGCCGTCCAAGGATGTGCAACGAATAGAACTCAGTTCCTGTCGGCCTGCAACCGACGGAGCGAACATCCTGCTGTTATGAAAGGGGGGCGCTTGCCGCCAAATGGGCTGATGCCTTGGGCGTCGGCGAGGTCCCGATGCCCGCAGGCCGCAGCCTCAGCCTGTCCCGCGAACGGCGCGCAGGATGCGCACTACGTTGTCGGAGACACCCCCCTGCGCCGCGACGGTGACCAAGTCGGCATCAACGCTGCGTGCTGAAACTGGCAATGTAGCGACCACTGGCTCGGCCAGGTTCGTCGCCTTCACGGTAACGCGGAGGGCGCCTTTAAAATTGTACCTGCGTGGCACGGCCAGCCAAATCTTGGTTTCCGATGTCGCCGTGTGACGGAAATTGGTGCATTCACGGGAAGCGCACCTGAAATTCCCGTCCGCAGGCCGATCCCGCCAGTAAACCCTGTCCGAGTCTCGCGGCGTCAGAGTTGGCAGTTGGGGCGACGAAAGGTCCTTCAGAAAGCCGCCCGGCATTCCAAAATGGCCCTCGGCAGCGGAACTAAGCTCGAGGAGAGATTTCGGGGGAGGGGGCGGAGACGGGAGGTCGAGCGTGAAGTCACGGTTGAAATCTTCATCGGCGATCAGCACACCGCCGAGCCCCTCGAACTCCATCAGGAGGTCTCTGGCCGGGTAGGTGCCCGTATTGGCGATCTTCACCACGACCATCCGCTGCCGGTTCGGAAGTTCGAGATGCAGCACCAAGTCGGAGAAGTACTGCCGAACCTTCTTCAGGTACGTAGGGTACCTCTCCGTCTGATATTGCCGAATTTCGTCTTCAGACGGGCGGCGTAGCTGGGGTGGAATGGCCAGATGAGCGAACCTGTCGAGGTCGAGCACCGATCCAGTCGGAAATCCGGTTGAGCGGCTTTCCTTCGGGAAAGTTGCCATCGGATGGATACGCTGGACCTCCTCTATAAGACGCTCGATCTCCTCCTCGGTCAGGTCCGCAATCAGGGATGCATCTATGTCAATGTGGTCTGTGCGGGCACCATTCTGATCCAGGATCTGGAGGTCGATAACCGGATCCCGGTGTGTGGCCGCGACGAGTTGCTTCTCCAAGTTCGCGATACGTCGATCGCGCTCGTCGGGCTCTGGCTGGGCTAGCCAGGAATCTGGAACCTTCTGGAATGCGAGTCCGACTGACCTCGCAGCAACCACAGGGCCCACGTCGTGTGAAACAACCACCGTGTGACGGCCTTCAGCATCACGGTGAGCACATGCTTCGGCGACCAGTTGATGGTCCGGGTTCATGGGATCCAGGTTTGGAAACTCATCCCATTGGATGCGCCGCGGCGAAGATAGGCAGACCGTTACTCTCGGATTCGCTTCGCGCACCACGCGGGCAGCCTCATCGTCCTGGAGCAGTCGCCCGAAGAGGGAGGATGCTGCCCGCGCTCGGCGTCCGCGGCGCGTGTTACCTTCACCCTTGAACCGATCGAGTTCGCGCATCGTGGCGGCCGCCACCAGCAGCTCCACATCGTCGCCGCCGCTGATGTCACCCCAAGGTAGTTCCTTCAGATCGCGACACTGCAAGAACACGTTGGTGTCGGGGAACGCGGCGATGGTCATTCACGACTCGGGCTCGGTAGATGTTGTTGCAACATACACTACTCGATTCGACACGACGGCGTAGTCTTCGAAGCGGGCCGATGGCTGGTCGAACAACTCAAAGACTGCCGAGGAGTCGGCTCCGCTGTGTTGACCCTCAGCGGTGCCACATCGCTGAGGTCGAGTGCGCACCAAGTAGTGGCTCGACGCCGCCGTCGGCGGATGCAGCAGCCGCCAAGCTGCGTAGACCTTGGCACGGCTCTCAGCCGTGCTGCACGCTTCCTGACAACCACTGAGCCGTAACGCCGCGAACGCCCGGCGAAAGTCCGGCTGTGCCGGGCGCACCGGCGCCGATGTCGATGGCGCATCGGGCACATGAGCCGGGGTCGCCGGGGCTGCCGGGCGCAGAAAGGCGGGAACTGGCAGGTGGGTGATCGGCCGAAGTAACGCCGGGAGGGCTGGGAGGCCGTGAACTGCTGCCACCATGCGGGCGGCCGTGGAACGCTCCCGGCTGACCGAGTGCACCATCGCTTCGACCGGGGCCGAAGCTCCGGTACCCTTTTTAACGGAAGGGGAGCGTTCTGCCGGTTCCGGTCTGTTTTCGTTCGCCGTCACGGAATCTAGAACAGCCCGCCAGCAGGCACGGGCCGTCCGCTCGCTGCGTCGGGCTGCCGCTGCTACGGCGGCCTGGGTGGGCTTGGTGCCATCGGCGACAAGGCGCCGGTACGCGGCCACCAGCGCCTGCACCGTTGCGGCCCTCCGGTCTGCCGCGGTGTCCCGACCGGCGGCCGCTTGGCGGCGCCGAACCTCGTCGGGCGGGAGCGGCGGGTGGGCCGCGCGCTCGAGGACGTAGTCGGCGACCCGCACCGCGGCCCCGCAAACTTGGGCCTCGCTGCGACCCGCTGCGTCGGCCAGAGTCAGCGCAAACATGACAAGCTCGGCCCGGAACTCCTCGCGGCCGACACCGGCGGCGAGGCGGTCGGCGACGATAGAGCGGGCACGATCCCGGAGCGCGACGAACAAGGCGTTCGAACCAGCCTCGGGATCGATGATCGTCTCCGGCGACCGCCCCAGGGCAGGCGGGCGGCCGGTTTTGAGTTCGTCGTCGGTCACGTCGAGGCGGACGTGCCGGGCAAGCTCCCCTAAGCTGTAAGGGCGTTCTACGGCGACGTGACGCGACCAGACCGGGCACAGCGGATTCTTGACCCGCAGAGGATTGCTGAGGCCGCCGGGATCCGCTCCGGCGGCCGCCAGTGCGAACGTCAAGCCGCGCAGTACCTTGTGCCAGAGCGCGCGGTACTCTGGCCGTCCGCGGCCGCAGAAAGTCACGGGGTCGGCGAGAATCCATATCAGGTGAGGGTGCAGTGCCGCACCGTCGGCGCGGACGTGTCCGACGACGACGTTGGGCTCCGGCACTCCGACCGTATCGCAGGCTGCCCGGACGGCGGTGAAGCTGGCGAAATCGGCGTCGAGCTCGACGCGCAGGATGCCGCGCATGCGGGTGTTGGCGCTCACGTAAGCCGAGTCCAGCGCCAGCAGCTTGCTATCGCCCTGGGTCGCCTCGGCTTTGGTCGCGCCGGTCTGCAACCGATGCGCCGCCAGCCCGGCGCGTGGGACGCGCTGCACGAAGGCTTGCAGAACCGGGTGCTCATCGCTGACGAGACCGCGGTACGTCTGCGCGGGCTGGTAATAGCGCGGGTTGCCGCCGACGGCTCCGCCGGACCAGTGGTAGCCATGTGCCCATCTCGCTTCAACGGCTTCGGCTCGGCTTGTAGCGCGCTCCATCGCGGCGTCGCGACAGGCCTCCTGCTCGGCGGTTAGCGGTCGTGCAGGAGGCCGCTGGCGACGTTCACGGGCCTTCTCGCGGCGGTCTGCCCGCGCACGGCGAGCTTTCCGGCTGTGGTGTTCATAGATACCGGGGTAAAAGTCGAGCCAGTCACCGAGTAAAGTGCTTTGGCTGGATGGAGCAAATTTGTTGACAGGCTGGGTAGTATTGGGTTGAGGGCTGGATGCGGGAGTATCCGGGCGCCCGGTCAACTACCGCCTGAGACGGCGGCAGTCCTTGAAATCGCGCAGGTTTTGCATCACGATTGGACTACCTTGAGAGAAAACGCCGCGCGAGCCCCTGGCAGGGCGATGACCGCGGCGTTTCTATTCTGCGCATGGGATCGTACGCACCGTCAAGACGATTGAATTTATCTTTCGTAACCCGACGAAGGTCGCCGAGGGGAGGGGCTTGGGGACGGCGTCTGAGGTTGCTGGGACGAGTGCTGCATTTGCTTCTGCTTCAACCGGCGAGCGATCTCTCGCGCTGCGTTAGGCGTTTGCGCGCTGTGAATAATTTCGCCGCTCGGCTTTGCGACGGCAAAGTATGTACTTAGCTCGTCCGTCTCGGTATTGACTGCGACCATTTTGAGTATCATGAATCCTTCGAAGTTCTCAAGAAAGTGGCCTGTTACGAGAATCATGTCCAACCCGATTACCTGGTTAGGTTTGTTCGTCTAAACCTGAGCAATCTGGGATTGCCAATCCGTTAACAGTCCAACGGTTGTCTGCGTCCTATTGGCTTCTAGCCCAGCTTTCGTGCGACTTCGGAGGCTCTTGCGTTGACATAGCCAAGCAGGACTTGCGCCGTCCGATGTCCCGACTGCGCTTTGAGTTCGCCGATCGTGAGGCCTTTTTCCGCCATCCGAGACAGGCCTTCGTGCCGAAGATCGTGCCAGCGTAGACCTTTTACGCCCGCGGCCTTGCGTGCGAGGCGCCAACGGTATTCGACCGCCGGGACGTCTAACTTAAAGATGCGCGCGTCGGGATCGGCGTCCGCGGGTAGCTGTCCTACGAGGTCGTCGAGGGCTGCGGCCGCGCGAGTCGACAGCACGACGCGGCGCCCGGCGTTGTTCTTTGAATCCGGGCGTCGGATGGAGCGGACGCCGCGCGTTCTCAGTAGCTGTCCGCGCCGCACGTCCAGCACTTCCGACAGCCGCATGCCGGTCTCGATCGACAGCACGAAAAGGACGACCATCGCCGTCCCGTCCGGTCCATTGGCGAGGGCGGCGAGGAGGCGTTCCTCTTCGCCTGCCGCAACGTCGTCGCCGTCTTCAAGGCGCCGATGACGGGCATCCGGGGGTGGGGGCAGGATTACGTCGGGCACCGGGTTGACGAGGCTCGTCAGGCCCCATCCGTGCTGTCCTGTCCCGTCGGCGTCGGGCGCGCTCGCGTGCTGGTAGACGGCGGACAGCAGGAAGATTTCGTTTCGTACGGTATTTGCGCTCCGGCCTGCTGCCAGCCGCTCGCCGACGTGGCCTTGCAGGTCGCGCGACGTGACCTCGTCGAGCCGCTTCTTGGTGAGCTCGCGGCGGCGCCACCATTCGATACGGTTATGCTCCTGTTTCCAGCCCTTTTTCCGCCCGCTGACGGTGCGGTCGTAGTGAGCGAGCGCGCGGTCGAGCGTCCAGCCCGGATGCGGCTGCGTGTCGTCGACGGCTGCCGTCGCCGCTTCCTCCAGTCCCCACTTGCGCCAGAGATGTGGCGGTATTAGATCACGGCGAGGCCATTCCCTGTTGTCGATTGCCGCCTTGACGGCACCCGACCACCTTGTCGCCGCCGTCCTGGTGTCGAAGGTCTGCGCAATCGACACGCCTTTGTACCGGACTTGCGCCGTCACCCGACCATTGCGAACCGTCCCTGCCATTTGTCGCGTCCTGCTACAATGATGCTACGGAAATTCATTGTAGCTTTGAAAATGGCAGAAAACCAGGAACACCGCACGCATTGCTAAACCGTTATACGGGTAACACCGTATCGAGGGTTCGAATCCCTTCCCCTCCGCCACTTGCTTTCGCGGAATTTTTCTCTTCCTCTGCGAGCTCGAAATTTTCCCCATGTTTTCAAGGGTTACGCTGGCGGGCTGTTCACCGCCGGAGGCGCGTGAAAGCCAAAATTGGTCTCTCCGGGCCGATATTCTCTGAACCTGTTGACTGCGCCGATTTGGTGAATTGCCTGCAAGGAATTGATTTGAAACGAACAATGTGTAACGCAACCTGAACACTTCGATGCGGGTGGCATCTGGCGAAGATCGACCGGGATCGGACGTTCGCCGCTGCGAATACGGCGCGGATCAGGCATCGTCGACGGCCAGTGCGACCAGCCACCCGATACGAACGCAAGAAGCCGCGTCAATCTGCCCCTTTATCAAATTCGTACGGTAATGTCGGCACCCCCAGTTCCTCCAGAAAGCCGTTGTGCCGTGCGGCTGCCGATCGGACCTGTTTTCGCAGGTCTCCCAGTCGCTGATGGACAGCGGCGAGGTCGACCTCTTCCTCTGGCTTGGCGGTGCTCACATAGCGCGAAATGTTGAGGTTGAAGTCGTGCTCTTCCTCAATTTCTTGAAGGCTGACGACCCTTGAATAACGATCTTCTTCCTTGCGGTGCTTGTACGTCTCGACGATCTTGTCGATGTGCTCAGGCAGCAGTGCGTTCTGACGCTTTCCAGGCTGATAGTGCTCGGCTGCATTGATGAAGAGCACGTCATCGGTCCGTTTGCATTTCTTCAGCACCAGAATGCACACCGGGATCCCGGTCGAATAGAACAACTTCGCCGGCAGGCCAATCACTGTGTCGATGTTGCCGTCCTTCAGAAGCTTCGTCCGGATCTTCTTTTCCGCCCCGCCGCGGAACAGAACCCCGTGCGGAAGGATGATCGCCATGGTTCCGTCCTTGGCGAGGAAGTGAAACCCGTGCAACAGGAAGGCGAAGTCGGCCGCCGACTTGGGCGCCAGGCCGTAATCCTTGAAGCGGAAGTCCTTCGCCATCTCCTCGGACGGGTTCCAGCGATAGCTGAAGGGCGGGTTGGCGACCACGGCGTCGAATTCGATCTTCTTGGCCGGGTTCGGCTCGCGCAGGATGTCCCAGTCATTTTCCAGACTGTCCCCGTGATGAATTTCGAACTCCGTATCCCGAACGCCATGCAGCAGCATGTTCATCCGCGCGAGGTTGTAGGTGGTGATGTTCTTCTCCTGCCCGTAGAGCTTGCCGATGCCGCCCTTGCGCATGTGGCGCCGGACGTTCAGCAAGAGCGAGCCAGAGCCGCAGGCGAAGTCATAGACGCGGTTGAGCTTGTCGCGCTTGCCCGCCGCCGGGTCCTGGCTGTCAAGCGTGACGATTTCCGACAGGATGTCGGAAATGCGTTGGGGCGTGTAGAATTCGCCCGCCTTCTTGCCGGAACCGGCCGCGAACTGGCCGATCAGGTATTCGTAGGCATCGCCCAAGAGATCGCGCTCGCTGGGGAATTCGGAAAGCCCCTCATTGATCTTCTGGATGATCGTGCAAAGCCGCGCGTTGCGTTGCGCGTAGTTCTTGCCGAGCTTTTCGGAGTCGAGATTGATCTCCGAGAACAGCCCCTGAAAGCTCGACGAGAAGGACTCGTTCTCGATGAACTTGAAGCCTCGTTGCAGCGTGTGCAGCAGTTCGTCGTTCTGGGTGCGGGCCATTTCGGCGATGGAGCTCCAGAGGAATTCGGGCTTGATGACGTAATGCACCTTTCGGCGCATCACCGCCTCGAATTCATCCGTGTCGTCGGGGTTCTGCGCATACCAGACGGCCAGCGGCGACCGGCGGTCGCCGGGCGGAAGCTCCGGCCAGTCGGCGCCCAGCTCGGCCTTGGCCGCCTCCTCATAATTGTCCGACAGATAGCGCAGGAAGAGGAAGGACAGCATGTAGTCGCGGAAGTCATCCGCGTTCATTGCCCCGCGCAGCTCGTCAGCGATGGCCCAGAGGGTCTTGCCCAGCTTGGTCTGGTCTTGTTCGGTCATGCGGCGGTCTCCTCTGCCTCAGCCACCGGGAACAGCTCGGGGTTGAAGCGGTAGTCTTTCATGAAGTTCTGCAGAATTGTCCAGAAGATCCGCTTGTTCTCCTCAATCATCTCGACCGGCTCGAACAGCGAATAGCTCCCGTGGCTGAGCAGTTGCACGTATCGGAAACGCAGCGTGCCGTCCTCGTCGTCCGGGTCGCGCTTCATCACGTCGCCGAAATGGCTGAAGCCGTGAAAGGTCGCGGTCTTTTCCATGATGCTGCGGAGGATGGTGAAATGATAGGTGTAGAGCGACCCCGATTGCGCGGCCGCATGCAGCTCCTTCAGCATGGCGACGTGGTAGAAGCGCGGCGTCTGGCCCGTGTCGCGCAGCTGCCAACCCGCGCCGTCGCAACTCAGGCAGAACTGCCACGGCTTGCTCAGCTCGTTGCACATCACGTTGAAGAACAGCGTGTGGTGGGACGACACGACTGCCTTCAGCCGGTCCTGATCCTTCAGCATCCGCGCCAGATGGGCGCCCACGGCGATGGCGTTGTTCTCGTCGAGTGAGGAAATCGGGTCGTCGATGTAGAGGTATTTGACCCAAGTGTAGGCTTCCTGCCCGTCGATGGCGAGCTGGGCGACGGCAAGGAAGAAACACCAGATGAAGATGTTTTCCTCGCCGCGCGAGATCTTGATATTGTCGAGGCGGATGGTCTCGAACGTGCCATCTTCATTCGGCACCCGCTCATCACGGAAGAAGGCGATGACGCCTTCGTCATAGTTGATGGCAAAATCGAACTCGCAATACCGGTGCAGGAGGGGGCGGATGCGGCTTTCCATCTCCAGCTCGGCGAGGCCGTCGAAGAAGGCCGAAGCGGTGTTCATCCGCAGCACGCGGTCGCGGTCGTTTTCCAGGTCGTTGTCCCAGCTGAAGAGGTCTTCGGTGAAGGCATTGAAATAGAGCGTGTCGCGGGCAGTGGTCTGGCCGTCGTCGTTGCGCGTCTTGCCCAGCTCCTTGAAGGCCATCGACAGACGGGTCTTGCCGATGCCGTTGTGGGCGAAGATCAGGGTGACCTTCTTGTTCTTCGCCTCGATTTCCTCGCGCAGATGGGCGGCCAGCGCCGCGAGCGTGGGGAAGTTCCGGCTGTCGGCCATGGATCAATCGACCTCCCGCGGGAAAAGCCGGTTCATCAGCCCACGCTTGTGGGTCTTGAGCGCCTCGATGGTCTCGCCCTGCGCCCGGATTAGATCGTCGAGGGAAGTAAGACAGTCGGCGATTTGCTGTTGTTCGGGGAGGCTCGGAACAGGAATCTGAAAAGCCACAAGCGATGAAGTGGAAATTTCCTTGAAGCCCGCTCCTGCGCCGATGTCATTCAGGCGAGTCTTTGCATTCAGGAGACCGAAGTAGAGGAATTCGTGGTGCACGTCTGCACATGGAACGATCCCCTTGCACCCCTGGTTCGTCGCCATTTCGACGGAGTTGATCGTCACGTATCCGATCGGCGCACGGCTTGATATGATCACCGAATTGACCGGCAACAGTTCGGCGGAGGAGTTGCGAAGCCCTTCCGCCGAGATCGTCCGAACTGTCGCGCTTGTGTAATGAGTGGCGGCATCATCCCCCATCTCCGCGGGTGTGATCCAAGGGATTCCACCGTTCCAGTATTCGGCTACAGAGGTCGCGGGTGTTCCTCCTTGGGCGATCCGTTCCGAAAGATCGGCTATGCTCTTCACCTCCCACGGCCCTGTGTCGCGGAACTCGGGAAAGCGCAGTCTGGGCACCGGTCCAGCCTTCACCTCAGGCATCTTCATAGACCTCCAGCCCCGAAATCTCTTGGCCTTGGGCCTTCTTGCGCAGAAGCGGGATGAGGTCTTCCATCAGCGCCAGCTCGGCGCGGCTGCGCGCCTTCCAGCCCAGACCCTTGGGGCGGAAAAGCTCGGTCAGTTTCTCGGGATAGAAGATGTTGAAGCGCAGGATGCCTGCGACGAAGTCCTTCAGCGCGTCGAGGGGCAGCTCGTGCTTCTCGGCGATGCGGGCGAGTTCCGCCTCTTCGCGCGCGGCCTTGAAGCGGGCGTAGCCTGCGCGAATCTCGTCCTCGCTCAGGGCTTCGCCCTCGGCCAGCGTGGCGACATAGGCCTCGAGATCCTCGCGCTCGTCCATCAGCCGGGCGGAGGAGGCGAGAAGGCCCATCAGCTCTTCGCGCGTCATCTTCTGCCTCGCTGGCGGCTGGCTGGTGAAGCGCGCGATGAGCTTCATGATGTAGTCGTAATCGATCAACGCCGAGTCGAAGAGCACGAATTCGAATTCCAACTGCTGGATCGGATCGTCGGGGTCGTCGGTCTTGCGCTGGCGCTCCTGCAGGCGCTTGGCGACCTCCAGATACTGGGCCGAGAAGGCGCGCAAATCGTCGCGCGGGATCAGCGCCTCGATCTTCGCCTTGGCCGCGTCGTCCAGGTCGGTGTACTGGTCCAGCTGGGTGGCAAGGCGCTTGACCTCCTTGAAGCGTTCGATGAAGCCCGCCCGCGCCTCGTCGCCCTTGAGGTTGGAGACGTCTTCGGGCCGGGGCTCCACTCCTTGCGATCGCATGAAGTCTTCGAACTTGCGCGTGGCCTCGGCCAGCTTCTCGATGACCTTGGGCGCGGGATCGACCAGCCAGACCTCGCGCGCGCGGTCCGCCGCCTCGCCCGAGAAGAGCGCGATGGCTTCGTCCACCGCGTCCTTCTGCGCGCGGAAGTCGAGGATGTTGCCGTAGGGCTTGGAATCGTTCAGGACCCGGTTGGTGCGCGAAAAGGCCTGGATGAGGCCGTGATATTTCAGGTTCTTGTCGACGTAGAGCGTATTCAGGTAGGCCGAGTCGAAGCCCGTCAGCAGCATGTCCACGACAATGGTAATGTCGATCTTCCGCTCGCGCGGCAGGTCGGAGTTGGGATATTTCTGATCCTTTATCCGCTGCTGCACGTCCTGATAGTAGCTGTCGAATTCCGCGATCCGGTGGTTGGTGCCGTAGCGGGCGTTGTAGTCGTCGATGATCTCGGCCAGCGCCTCCTTCTTGCGGTTTGGCTCGACCTTGTTGTCTTCCAGCTCCTGCGGCAGGTCCTCCTGCAACTGGGCGACATCGCGGTTACCCTCGGCCGGGGGTGAGAAGACGCAGGCGATGTTGAGGGGGATGAAGTCCTCGCGCGCCGCGGCGCGCTCGGCCTGGATCTCCTTGAACAGGTGGAAATACTCGATCGCGTCGTCGATCTTGGCGGTAGCGAAGAGAGCGTTGAACTTGCGCTGGTTGGTGGCGGCGTCGTGCTTGTCGAGGATTGCCTCGACCACCGCCCGCTTGGCCAGCGTCTCGCCGGGCTTGATTGGTGCGCCCTCGGGCTTGAAGTAGTCCACATGGAAGCGCAGCACGTTGCCGTCTTCGATGGCGTGGGTGATCGTGTAGGCGTGGAGCTCCTGCTGAAAGACCTCCTGCGTGGTCATCAGGCGCGCTTCCTCGCCCTCGATCCGAACCGCGCTGGCGTTTTTCTCGAAGATCGGCGTGCCGGTGAAGCCGAAGAGCTGGGCGTTGGGGAAGAACTCCTTGATGGCCTTGTGGTTCTCGCCGAACTGCGAGCGGTGGCATTCGTCGAAGATGAAGACCACGCGCTTGTCACGCAGCGGTTCAAGACGCTCGCGATACTGGCGCTTGTTCGTCCCGTCCAGCGCCAGGCCCAGCTTCTGGATGGTGGTGACGATGACCTTGTCCTTGTAGTCCTCCGACAGGAGGCGCCGCACCAGGGTTTCGGTGTTGGTGTTCTCCTCGACGCAATTCGGCTGGAAGCGGTTGAATTCCTCGCGAGTCTGCTTGTCGAGGTCCTTGCGGTCGACCACGAACAGGCATTTCTCGATGTCGGGATTGTCCTTGAGGAGCGTCGAGGCCTTGAACGAGGTCAGGGTCTTGCCCGAGCCGGTCGTGTGCCAGATGTAACCGTTGCCGCGGTTCTCGTGGATGCAATCGACGATCGCCTTGACCGCATAGATCTGATACGGGCGCATCATCATGAGCTTCCGCTCGTTCTGGATGAGCACCATGTAGCGGCTGATCATCTCGGCGAGCGTGCATTTCGCCAGAAATGCGTCAGCGAACTGACCAAGGTTTTCGACCTTCTTGTTGTCGCGGGTGGCCCACCGGTAAATCGGTAGGAACCGCTCCTCGACATTGAAGGAGAAATGCTCGTTGTTGTTGTTGGCGAAATACCACGTCTGGCTGCGATTGCTGACGATGAACAGCTGCATGAAGCAGAGCAGGCTGTTCGTGTAGCCGTTGCTGGGATCATTGCGGTAATCAATGATCTGCTGCATCGCGCGGCGCGGCGAGACCTGCAGCGATTTCAGTTCGATCTGCACGAGTGGCAGACCGTTGACCAGGAGGATAACATCGTAACGGTGGTGACTGCTTTTCGTATTGATGCGCAGCTGGTTGACGACCTCGAAAGTGTTCTTGCACCAGTCCCGCAGGTTGACGAGCTGGTAGTGAAGAGGAGTGCCGTCTTCTCGCTCGAAGGTGTTGCGAGTGCGCAGTCGTTCCGAGTTTGCGAACACGTCAGGGGTTACAATCGTGTCAAGAAGCCGTTCGAATTCGCTATCTGTGAGTTTGACCCGATTAAGAGCCTCGAACTTCTCGCGAAAATTCCTCTCCAAGGCGTCGCGGTCGCGGATATCGTCGCGGCGAATATACTTGAGCCCTTCAAGTTTACGAATCAGTTCCTGCTCTATTTCGAGTTCTTTTGTCATTTGTCTCGCCGAACCTGCCATCGTCACACCGCCGTCTTCGGAGCGGAAGGACTGCCAAAGAACTACCCATCGCGGGCGATCATGTCGAGACGCTGGTGTCGCCAATCCAGCGGGAATGGCTCCAGCACCTGCGCGAGCGTCACCCCAGGCCCCTTCTTCCCGTCCAGAATCGCCTCGACGATGTCGGGCGCGAGAAGTGTCAGGCGCAGGACGCGGGTCATGTATGAGGGCGCAATGCCCTCACGCTCGGCCAGTTCGGCGATGGTGGCGTATTCGCCCGACTCAAGCATCCGCTTCCATCGAAAAGCACGGGCCAGCGCCTTGACCAGCGCGCTATCTGTTCGGCGCGGCTGCACGGCACCTTCCGGCATCTGCATCTCCTTCCGCCCGCCACGCTTCACTATGCGGAATGGGACATGCAGGGTGATGGTATCGGGGATCGGCTTCGCTCGGGTCATGCTGCGGCTTCGATATTGCCGGCCAGCATCTCGCGCATGAGGCCACGAAGGCCGTCCACGCGTAGTCGTACGTTCAAACCATCCACGCCGATGTCGACGCGTTCGACCAGCAGCGCCACGATGCGCGCCTGCTCGGCGGGGAAGAGCTCGTCCCACAGCGGGTCTAGCTGCTGCAGAGCTGCGCGGGCGTCGGCCTCGGTGATGTCGTCGGCGTGGGCGCGCGCCGCCTTCCACGTTCCAGCAACGATCTCCGGCTGACGGAACACGGCGCGCAGCTGGTCGATGACGGCGGCCTCGATCTCGCCCGCCGGGACTCGGCCCACCGGGCATGACCCGGCGCCATGCTTCAACACCGTCTGGCTGACATAGTAGCGGTAGAGCCGGTCGCCCTTCCTCGTATGGGTCGGCGAGAAGGCCGCGCCGTCCGGTCCGAACAACAGCCCCTTCAGCAGCGCCGGCGTCTCGGCGCGGGTGCGCGCGGCGCGCTTGCGCGGGCTCTCCTGCAGGATGGCGTGGACACGGTCCCACGTCTCGCGGTCGATGATGGCGTCGTGCTCGCCGGGGTAGCTGTCGCCCTTGTGCACCGCCTCGCCGATGTAGGCGCGGTTGTTCAGCATCCTGTAGAGGTATTTCTTGTCGATTTGGTTGCCGCGTGGGGTGCGGATGCCGCGTTTCGCGACCTCCCGCGCCAGTTCCGTGCCCGAGCCGATCTCGAGGAAGCGGGCGAAGATCCAGCGGACATGCTCGGCCGCTTCGTCATCGATCACCAGCTTCCGATTCTCGACGCGATAGCCATAGGGCGGCACCCCGCCCATCCACATGCCCTTTTTCCGGCTGGCAGCGACCTTGTCGCGGATGCGCTCGGCTGTGACCTCGCGCTCGAACTGGGCGAAGGACAGCAGGATGTTCAGCGTCAGCCGCCCCATGGAGGTGGTGGTATTGAACGACTGCGTGACCGAAACGAACGTGACGCCATTTCGGTCGAACACCTCGACCAGCTTGGCGAAGTCGGCCAGCGACCGCGACAGTCGGTCGATCTTGTAGACCACCACCACATCGACCAGCCCGTCCTCGATGTCCTCCAGCAGCCGCTGCAGGCCGGGACGTTCCAGCGTGCCGCCGGAGATCCCGCCGTCATCATACTGATCGCGGACGAGTACCCAGCCTTCCGACCGCTGGCTGGCGATGTAGGATTCGCAGGCGTCGCGCTGGGCGTGCAGGCTGTTGAACTCCTGCTCCAACCCTTCCTCGGAGGATTTCCGGGTGTAGACGGCACACCGCAGCTTGCGGACGACCTTCGCTTTTTCGGGTGGCTTCGTCATTTCCGCCCCCTGTGGTTCTTGAGGCCGAAGAACACCCAGCCGTTCCAGCGCGTGCCGGTGATGGCCCGCGCAATGGCAGACAGCGATTTGTAGGGCCGCCCCTGCCATTCGAACCCGTCGGCTGTGACGGTGACGATCTGCTCGACGCCCTGCCACTCGCGCAGCAGCCGCGTGCCGGTGATCGGGCGGTCGCGATCTGCGCGCAGGCTCCGCTTCGCACGGTCGCCGCCATCCAGTTCCTCGCCGAGCCGCTCCAGCCGCCGGATCGTTTCGGGCTTCAACCCGCCATAGGCGAGCTCCTGGATTCGGTAGGCCAGCCGGCTTTCCAGGTAGCGGCGGTTGAACGGCGGCGGCTCGCTGTCGAACAGGTCGCGCCACTGCGCCTTCAGCTCCGGCGTCGTCGCGGTCTTCAGCGCGGCCAGGCGCGCGGGGATGGGATCGTGCGGATTCATGCGGTCCTCCGGTCGGTTGAACCTGCACTACCGCTCCGGTCGAGCGAGTTGTGTAGCGGAAATTCTCCCTTCTTCGCAGAGAGTTGCCCGTTCTCCCGTATCCGCAGCCTGACCAACCCTGCCGCCAGCAGTCGACAGAGTTCCGCGCGGCGTTCGACCGGAGTCATCAGTTCGGGCGACAGGGGATTGGGGTGTTTCATGCGGCGGCACGACCCGTGTCGCGGAGCACCGCCGCGCGGATTGCGGCGCGGTTCCAGCGGAAGTTGAGGTGGCAGTTGGCGGCATATTTCGAAAGCCCGAAATCCATGCCGCTGGTATCGAAGCCTGCGCGCTGCAGCAGTTCGATCTGGCGCATGGTGGCGGGATCGTTAAGCCAGCGTTTGCTCTTGGCGGCGGCGCTGGAGGTCTCGGTCATGCGCAGGAAATCGTCAGCCGCCGCCAGCGCCTGCACCCGCGTGCCGACCGCAAGGGGGCGGATCGCCTGGCCCTTGGGCCGGCCGAGCGCGTGCCAAAGCGTACCGTCGTGGAATACGCCAGCCCAGCCCTGGAAGCCGCTGGCCATCAGCGCTTGGCCGTCGCCATGCAGCGCTACCCAGAAGAACGGAGAGCGATCCAGAAGATCGATCTCGGTCATCTCGAAGGCGGTCAGCAGGCGTTTCTCGCCGATCTCGCGGGTGAAGACGTGGCCGCAGAGATCGCAGATGGAGGCACCGAGCGGCAGTTCGGCCTCGCAGGACGGGCAGGTCTTCCACGGGCGCTCGCCAGGCGGGGTCTCGTCCTCGTCGAGATCGATCTCCTGCTCTAGCGTGCCATGGCGAAGTGCCGCGCCCGCAAAATCCAGCACGATGCAGTCGGTCTTGACGATGCCGGGGAAGCGTTCGGGATCCACCCGGCGCAAGCCACGTCCGACCGCCTGAATGAAGGTGCCCTTGTGCAGCATGGGGCGCAGGATGCCGATGCAGCCCACGGGCTGGCTGTCGAAGCCTTCGGTCAGCACCATGCAGTTGGTGAGAACCTGAACCTCGCCCCGGTCGAAGCGGGCGATGAGCTTCGCGCGCGCCCGCGCCGGCATGTCCCCCGCGATCGTCTCGGCCGAAACGCCCGCAGCCCGAAACGCGTCGGCCACGGCCAAGGCATGGTCCACGGTCGCGCAGAAGAAGATCGTGCGCCGGTCGGCGGCCTTGTCCATCCAGTGCTCGACCACGGCCTCGTTGAGCACAGCGCGATTGAGCACCTTGTCCGCCTGGCGCATGTCGAAATCGCCGGCGGTGCTGTCGATGCCGGAGAGTTCATTCTCGATCCCGAGGTCGATGGTGAAGGTCCGGGGCGGGACCAGCAGGCCACGCGCGATGAGCGTGCCGATCCGCAGGTGATAGCCGACATTGCTGAAGGTCTTGCGCAGGCTGCGGCCATCGCCGCGGCCGGGCGTGGCGGAGAGGCCCAAGAGCTTCAGGCCAGGACTGACCTCGCGCGCATGGGCCAGGATCGCCTGGTAGCTCGCGGCGGCCGCGCGGTGGCATTCGTCGATCACCAGATGGCTCAGTTTCGGCATGGATGCGCGGCGGTGTTCCCGGGCGAGCGTCTGCACGCTGCCGAAGATCACCGGGCCGTCCCAGCAATCCTGTTCTGCCTTCACCACCGAGGTGTCGAGGCCCGAGATCTGCCCGATCGCCGATCGGTTCTGGTCGATGAGTTCATCGGTGTGCTGAAGCACCAGCACCTTGGCATCACGGTCCCGTTCGGCCTGTTCGCCGACATAGAAGCCGGCGATGGCCGTCTTGCCGGCTCCGGTCGGCAGCACGAGCATGGTATTGCCGTGCTCGGCCGAGCGGTCATGGGCGGCGTCGACCGCGGCCCGCTGATAGTCGCGAGGGATCATGGCGGCCTCCCTCAGCGCGCCCAGAAGGGTGCGCCGCCGGCAGAAGGCGCCTGATGCGTGGACTGCGCCGGGGGCGTTTGCGGCGGCGCCGACACCGCCTTGCCGGCCGAGGGCGCCGCCCCCATCACGGCGGCATATTGCGCGTGTTCGGGGCCGATCGCCGCCTTGATCACGTTGCGACCGGCATCGTCGGGGTTGTTGCGGTCCTTCTCGACGCCGACCTTGGCCACGAAATCGAGCCCGTTGAGATCGCCGAGGCTGCGGATCATCCGGGCCGTGCGTGCCACCTCTGATTGGTCGCTGGCCTTGATGCCGCGCGCCGATTCCAGAATGCCGCGAATGAGGGCGCGGCCACGGTTGGCATAGGTGTCCTCGCCGCGCTCGTTGACGCTTTTTCCCTTGAATCCGATGCGGGTGTAGATGCGCCGCCGGGCATGGGGGCCTTCCAGCACCACGGCTTCGGTGTTGAGGTAGAGGGCGGAACTGGTGCGGCTCTGGGAGAGCCAGCCCTCGGGGCCGGTGCCGCCGGGGCGAATGCTCAGCGTCACCTTGACGAGGGTGTTTGCCGGAATGAGGTCGAATGCGGCAAACACCCTCTCGGCGCCGTTGAAATCCATGCTGTCCGCCATGGGTCAGGCTCCTTTCGTCATGGGATTGGTCTGGGCCGGCTGCTGCGGTAGATCGAAGTCGAGATCGGCGCTCGCCTGCGCGCCGGAACCCGCGCGGATCTTCGCCATCAGGCGGCCGAGATGGGCCTGCTCGATCATCGAGAGCCGGCCGCTGCGGTCCTTCGCCGGAAAGCCGAAATCGTTGATCGTGGTGCAGACGAAGGCCCGGAAGGGCGCGCCTTCCTGGGGGCGGATTTCCGCGAGGGTGATGACCTCGTCGACGATGCCGGGCAACTCAAGGCCGGTCTTCGAGCCCTCGATCTGCATCGCGAAATACGGCTTGCCGAAATCGTCGATCTTCCGGTCGAGCAGACCCACGAGCCAGATGTTCTTTCGCGGCGTGTGCTGCAAATGCGTGAGCCAGCCGATCATTTCCTGGCCCAAAAGCCCGTAGGCGCCCCGCAGGTCGAGCTTGCCGCTGCGATCCGACTGCGCCTGCGGCTGCCCCTTGCACCACTGCATGCAGATGCGCGAGGCGACGGAGATCGAGTCGACGAAGATCGTGTCGTATTTGTCGAGCAGGGACGGATCGCCGAAGGCGGCGCAGACGCGGTCGTAGTCGCGCTGGCTGTAAGGTTGATCCTCGCGCATCGCCGGGTTGGGACCGCCGATCCAGCAGGCGAGGTCGCGGGCGCGCTCCCAGTCGCGGACCCGGATTTCGTCGCCGGGCCAGCCCTGAACGGCCAGTTCGCCGGCCTCGAGATTGACGAACAGGGTGCGCTCGGGATCGAGCGTCCAGAGCTGGCTGGTCTTGCCGATGCCGGAAATGCCGGTCAGCACCCCCTTGATGCCGCGCGTCTCGCGCAGGCGTTCGTCGGCGGTGATGATCTTCAGCGGGGCGGGTTGGAAGGGCGCGCTCATTTGCGCGCCTCCAGATCGCGGACGGCGGATGCGACGGCGTTGTCGCTGCCTTTCGCACCCTGACGCCGCGCCATGCGCAGCATGTCCTCCAGCGCCATGATGGTCTGGCCAAGGCTGCGGCGCTCTTCCTCGAGCGCGACGAGGGCAAAGGCGATGTCGTCGACGCTTGCGCGGTCCACCGGGCGTGTGCGCGCGGCGCGATCCGCCAGCGGCGGGATGGCGATGGTATCGGGAAGTGGCGCCAACCAGGTCGACTGCCGGAGTTTTTCGAGGGGGGATTTGAACATCTGCTGCTCCTTTTCGTCTTGCCCAGGGCTCGTCCGCAAGGTGTCGGCTGCCGGGCCCGACGCCGCCCTGGAGCTCGCGGTCGGGGTGTTTCCCTGAGGGTCTTTCATTCCCCCGAAGGCCCGGCATGAATTGGCTTGAGTGCTTGCCCTCACTTACCGGCGCGGGGCCGCAACTGTCGGGACAGCCTCGAAATACCCGTCGAGGCCCATCTCGGTGGCGATCTCGCGGATCCTGCCCAGACGCTCGTAGATCGTGCTCCGGTGAACGCCGAGCGCGCGTGCTGCCTCCGAGATGCTGAGCTGGCTGACGGCCAACGCGACCTGCCGCGTCGCCGGGCAGAGCGCGGCCAAGAGCCTGCCGACATCGCCGCGCAGGCCGGGACCGTGGGCGAGCGAAAACGCGTCGACGGGATCGAGTGCGGCGGCCTCGGGCAGCACGTCCGAGAGGGTCAGGCCCCCGTCGTCATCGCTGACCGGCGCGTCGATGCAGAGCATGGCCCGTTCGGCGTGCATGGCCATGGTGCTGCTCGCAAGCGTCGCCACGCGATTGGCGACGATGCGATCTGCGAAGGTGTCGAAGGAGGATTTCGCCGGATCGAAGTTCCGTGCGCGCCGGATCAGATCGAGGCGCAGTTCCTGCTCGATGTCCTCGGCATCGAGCCCCGGCACGGCGCCCGAGCGCGCCAGGCGCGCTGCGCGGATGCGGATATTGCGGGAAATGCGGGTGGTGGGATCGGTAAGCTGTTGAAGCTGCTCCATGGTTTTCGCCTTCGTCCAGGTGGACGGGCACGCGGCCCGAGTACCCGGCTCCGGCGAAATTTCGCTGGGACGGCGGTTGGAGCAGCTTCGGCACGAAGAAAAATCGCCGAGGAGCCTTGCTCCCCGGCGGTTTCACAACCCAGATTTTTTCGAGATTTTTCAGCGGCGCCCGGCGAAATTTCGTTGGCGCTGACCCTGGCGGCCCTGTTCGAGATCATCCGCGCGGACAACGAAGCGGGTGACATAGTTACCCTCGTCGGTCGGGATGGGCTCGTCGGCAATCCCGAAGCTGTCGCGCAGCGCCTTGGACAGGGCCTGCTTCTGTTTCTGGTGCTTCGAGGTTTCCGTTGGATTGCCCCTGTGCACCGCAAGCCGGCCGCCACTCAGCGCGAACGCCTTGAGATAGGTCCACACGGCCTTCGGCTTGCCGTTCTTTGCGTTCTTCATGCCGAGTTGATCGGGCTCGAAACGTCGTGTCTCGCCCCGGAAGGTGACATTCAGAACCTCGTTGGCGATGAAGCGCATGGTGATGTCTTCCCAGCGCGCATCGGGCGGAAGCGGCCAGGCCAGCCCCTGTGCCGAGTCCTCCGCGTCGCGCCCAACCGCGTCACGCAGTGGCGCGAACATCTCGGTTGCCGGACGGGCTGGCGCGAACACCCCATCATCCACGATCAAGATGTCCGCGAGCGCCATGCGCGTCACGCCGGCCCGGTCGAGGGCCGTGATCAATGCATCAGGCAGCGATGCGGCCGTGGGAGTCAGCAGGAGCCGCGGGCCGAAGGTGTCGAGGACTTCCGCGAAAGGACGAGGATCCGCGTCGGTCGATGGGCCCGGCAATGCGAGGAACACCGGAAAGCCGCGGCCGGCGTAGACGTCGTGAGTTCCAATGCGTGTGACTGCGCCCGGCGTGCCGCGCCCCGGCTGATACGGCGAAAGCCCAAGCGCTCGGGCGATGTGCTTCGCGAGGTCGGCGCGATCCACGCGCAGGATGGCGATGTCGTCTGCATCGAGGTCGAGATCGTCACAGGCCCTGGGGCGGTCGCCACAGACTGCGCGGATCGAGCCGTCGGCATGGCAGATGACGTGGCGCGGGCATCCCTCGCCGCCCGGCGAGGGACAGGGCAGTTCTCGCGCGCGGCCTGCCTTCCTTAGCAGATGTTCGACAACTTTGAATTCCGCGCCGAGTGTCGTCTGCCATTCCCATCGGCTGGCGGCGGCGCCCGAAAATTCGTCAAGCGCTTTCCAGAACCTCGAAATCCGCATCCTCGTCCGCCTCGCCTGGAACCCGCCAGAAGCCGCGCGCCCGCAGCCAGGCCTCGATGAGATGTTCGTCCTCCTGCCTCTCGTAGCGGGCGATGTTGGCGGGGCGGATGGTCACGGAGCGCTCGCGCTTCGAGCCTTCGAAGGCGAAGCGGAAGGTCGCGTGCGTGAACTGCCCGCCATTGAGGCGCCTTTGCCAGTTGTCGCCGAAAGCCTTGAACAGATCCTCGGACTTTCGGATCTCCAGCTCCGAGACCTTGCCCGGCCACCGGCGGCCGAATTCCACCAGACGCACCCCGGCGATACCATCGATGTCGTCGTGGACGAGCGCCTCGGGGCCGTGTTCGAGAAGCGGTGCGAGCGTATAACGCTCCGCCAGGTCGAAATAGGCGTCGCTGCCGAACAAGAGCTCGCCGAAGGTCTTGAGGTAGAGTTCACGCTCGCCCTTGGTGGAGGCATTGACGCCCATCTCGTCGGTGGCGCTGTCGTAGATCAGCACGTCGTGCTGTTGCGGGCGATAGAAGGCGTGGCTGCCTTCACCCTCGTCCTCGTGCTTGCCCTCGCGCCGCATGGGGCTGCCGTGCCGGACGAGGATCCAGATCTTTTCGTCGCGGGGAAAGACGAAGATGCGGCTGTTTCGCCCCCGGCGCTTCTTCTCGAACCAGTCGTCCATCCGATCCTGGATGGTTTTCGCTACCTCATCCGAAATTTTGGGCAAGTCCTTCTTTGCCTTCGCCAAGCGCGAGCCCGCGAAATACATGAAGTTCGAGCGCTTGAAGGCCACGGTTTCCGCGTGCTGGCGTTGCAGGAGCATCGGGTTTGCGAGCCAGATCTGGACGGAAACATCGGCCGCGGTCGGTTCGTGCTCTGCGTCGATCGCGATTCCTGCCGCCTCGGCCTGTTCGAGCAATTCCTCCATGCTCTCGTGGCTGGCGGTCTCATGCACGTAATAGAGCGCATCGACCATCGCGTCGGGGACGTTCTCGTCGGGGTTCATCAGGATGGCGGCGATGTCCTCGAGCGGCAGTTCGTCGACGGGCGCGGCGGCAAGATCAAGGCCCCGACCAACGAAATAACCGTTCCACCTGGAGAGGAAGGTCTTCAGGCGGTCCGGGGAAATTTGCTTCAGGCGATCGGGATTGGTGAAAATTCTTGGATTGAATGAAGGCATCAGAATCGCTCCGGCCAAGCTGCTCGTGAGGCGAAAATAGATGCGCGCCGTGCTCGCCACAAGATTGTGTTCATGAAACGTTCCATCCTGCCGATCCGACAGGCCGAGAGCCGCGCCGGTATGTGAGGACAGGCAGCTGGAGCATTCCCCATGATCGCAATTCTCGATCGCGCCCGGCGCGGTTCCATCACCACGTTTCTCATCCGTCTCGCGCGCATCGCGGGAGGCGTTTCATGATCGATCCGGACGCGCGCGAGCGGCAAGCGCTTCACGCCGCCATGAAATTCATGGGCGAGCTGATGGCCGAGATCGGCTGGGCGACCCGTTTCAACGAACTCTCGGCCGAGCAGGCCCGGGCGCTCGCCGAAGCCGCCATCGACGGATTTCAGGAGGCCATGGCCACCTCGGCACCGAAGTCCGACACGGAGATTCCCTTCTGATGGCGGCGCTTCTGGACTTCAACCATCGGGAGAAGCAACCCGGTTTCGCGGACGTGGTGAACGCTCTCATCGATACCGCCCTGACAGCCGAGAACGCCGAGCGACCTTCGCGCGACTATCTCGGGGGCAGCCGGCTGGGCGATGCCTGCCAGCGACGGCTGCAATACGAATATCTCAAGGTGCCGAAGGACGACGGCGCGGAATTTACCGGGCGCTCCTTGCGCATCTTCGCGCTTGGTCATGTGCTCGAGGAGCTCGCGATCGGCTGGCTGCGCAAGGCCGGCTTCGATCTCAGAACGCGCAACCGCCATGGCGAACAGTTCGGGTTTTCCGCCGCTGGCGGTCGCCTGCAGGGGCATGCGGATGGCGTCATCGTGGCCGCGCCAGACGGCATGGCGGTTCCGGCGCTCTGGGAGTGCAAGTCGGCCAATGCGAAGAACTGGCGCGACATCGCCAGGCGCGGCGTGGTCAAGGCCAAGCCGATCTATGCGGCGCAGATCGCGCTCTATCAGGCCTATCTCGGGCTCACCGATGCGCCGGCGCTCTTCACCGCGATCAACAAGGACAGCTGCGAGATCTGGCACGAGCTGGTCCCGTTCGATGCCGAACGCGCGCAGTCCGCCAGCGACAAGGCGGTGCGGATCCTGCGCGCCTGCGACGCGGGCGAACTCTTGCCCCGGCACACGGAGGATCCCGAGCATTTCGAATGCCGCTTCTGTGCCTGGAAGGAGAGGTGCTGGGCATGACGGACGCGCCAATGTGCAGCCCCGACACGACGCTCGCTCCGGATTGCGACATGATCGCGACCTACGCAAGCGTGGTGTTCGGCTATTGCGAGCATCTGGTGCCGGTGCGGGCGCTGGCCGAGAAGGGGGCGACGGACGCGCCTCCGCACACGCCGTTTCTGCCCGCCGACGACAGGCTCGCCGAGATGCTTGCGCGCCAGGCGAGCTGGGCGGCGAACGCGGACATGGCGCTTTTCGTCGTGCCAGGCACGGTCGAGAATCCTGGCGATGCCCGCGCCGAGCACATCCTGCAGACGCAGGTCTTGCTGGTCGATCTCGACCATGGCGACATCGCGGCGAAACGCGCCCATCTCGAACGCCATGTTGGGCGACCCACTCTGGTCGTGGCCTCGGGCGGTGTGACGGCGGAGGGTCAGCGCAAGCTGCACCTCTACTGGCGCCTGACCGAGCCGGCGGAAGGCGAAGACGTCGCCCGCGTGTGCCGGCTGCGCCAGACGATTGCCGCGAAGGTCGGCGGCGATCCGGCCTTCAAATCCGCCCATCAGCCGATCCGCGTCGCGGGCAGCATCCACGCGAAAGGCGGCAGCCGACGGCTCGTCGAGATCGTCGATCACGCCGAGATCGATCACGACCTTGGCGAACTCACCGAGGCAATCCTGGCGATGCCGCCGATGGAGGGGCTCTCGGATGACGCGCTCGATTTCAACGGCGCCGGTCGCGGAGGCGACTCGGTCCCGGAACTGTTCGGGCGTCCGGTTCGCGAAGGCGGCGTCGACGGCACGACCCGCTTCGATGCGCTTTCGCGCGTCATCGGCTACTGGATCCGACGCTGCCGCGAAGGGCACGTCACGCCGGGCGAGGCCTGGGACGAGATCAAGAGCTACAACCTCGCCCGCATCGATCCGCCCTGGCCAGAGGACAGGCTGAAAAAGGAAGCCGAGCGTCTCTGGCAGCGCGATCTCGAGCGCAATGGGGCCTTCGACGACGAACTTTCCGAGGGCGCCGATGGCGGTGGCGGAGACAATAACGGCCCGACACCCGTGCGTTTCAGCGAGGACGCGCTGGCGGCGCGCTTTGCAGAAAGGCACGCGGATCGCTGGCGCTACGTGGCCGGATGGGGACAGTGGCTCACCTGGACCGGGGTGGTCTGGCGGCGCGAGGACACGCTGCAGGCCTTCGATCTCGCGCGCCAGGTCTGCCGCGAGGCGGCGGTCCGCGCACCGTCTGCGCGTGTTCGCACCAAGCTGTCCACGGCCGCAACTGTGGCCGCTGTCGAGCGGCTCGCCCGCAGCGATCGCAGGCATGCCAGCACGACCGAGATCTGGGACCGCGACCCCTGGCTTCTGAACACCGGCGATGGCGTGATCGACCTTCGCACAGGCGCGCAGTCCGCCCACGATCCGCAGCTCTTCATGACCAAGGTCGCGGGCGCGGCCTCGAAGGGCGCCTGTCCGACATGGGAGGCGTTCCTTGACACGGTCACGGGCGGCGATGTCGAGCTGCAGGCCTATCTGCGCCGAATGGCCGGTTACTGCCTGACCGGTGTGACCACCGAACACGCGCTGTTCTTCCTCTACGGCACCGGCGCCAACGGCAAATCGGTCTTTGCCAACACGCTGACCGCGATCATGGGCGATTACGCGACTGTCGCGGCCATGGACATGTTCATGGCCACCCATGGCGACCGCCATCCGACCGACATGGCGGGCTTGCGCGGCGCGCGGATCGTGACCTCCATCGAGACCGAACAGGGAAGTCGCTGGGCCGAAAGCAAGCTGAAGGCCCTCACCGGCGGCGACAAGATCACCGCCCGCTTCATGCGGCAGGACTTCTTCGAGTTCATCCCGCAGTTCAAGCTTCTGATCGTCGGCAACCACAAGCCGTCCATTCGCAACGTGGACGAGGCAATGAAGCGACGGCTGCACATGGTGCCCTTCACGGTCACCATCCCGCCGGCCAAACGCGACCGCTGCCTGTCCGACAGGCTTCTGGCCGAGCGTGACGGCATCCTCGCTTGGGCGCTCCGGGGCTGCCTGGAGTGGCAGGAGACCGGACTGCGCCCGCCCGAGGCCGTGATGGCGGCGACCGAGGATTACTTCGAGGCAGAAGACGCGCTCGGGCGGTGGCTGGAGGAGTGCTGCGATGTCGGCAGCTCATCGTTCGAGTCCGGATCGACCGAGCTTTTCAACAGCTGGAAGAGCTGGGCGGAGGCGAACGGAGAATACGCCGGCTCGATGAAGCGCTTCTCGGAGACCCTGAGCGCCCGCGGCTTCGAAAAATTCAAGACCAGCACGGTGCGCGGGTTTCGCGGGATCGCCGTGAGGGACAACAAGACCGACCTTTTCGAGGGGGACTACAATGACCAGTAAAACAAGGGAAATGGCGGATGTGGCGGG
>Ga0207866_1000492_pt1 | contig 56602 bp, 53 predicted proteins | sample HigsolmetaAR203D_FD_184835 | JGI IMG/M metagenome (GOLD analysis project Ga0207866, IMG submission 184835) | Ionic liquid and high solid enriched microbial communities from the Joint BioEnergy Institute, USA - AR20-3-D (SPAdes) (version 2) ...
GTCCTCCTAGATATATGGTAGCGGTTGGCAGACCAGCTTCCATGTTATCATTGAAGTTCAAGGGATGGCCACTCATAGCTCAAAGCTTTCCTGAACCCCCAGTCGAACTGGGGGTTTTCGTTTACAACAAAAGAACCAGGCGCTTATCCGCCTGGTTCAAAAGGTGAGACCATGTTCATTATATCTTTTGCTTGTCATACATGGAACGAAAAACACCATGCATGGACAGCAATTCTTCCGGACTCCCCGTCTCCGCGATTTTGCCATTGTCGACGACTACAATGTAGTCAGCATTCTTGATCGTCGAAAGCCGATGCGCAATGACCAGAATGGTGACCTTGCCCTTCAATTTCAATAAAGTATCGTTCAAGCAACTTTCGGTCATTGCATCCAAAGCTGATGTATACTCGTCCAGCATGAGAATTTTGGGGTCGTTCATAAACGTTCTGGCCAACAAGATTCGCTGGATTTCGCCGCCCGATAAATTTTCGCCATTGCTCACTATTTTGGTATCATACTTGTCCGGCAATACCTCAACGAAGTCTCTAACATGTGAAAGTTCAACTGCGGCATTGAATTTTCGGGTTAATGATTCATCCATTTCTTCCTTCTTTTTTGGATAAATGATATTCTCAAGAATGCTGCTGCTCCAAAGGACCGTTTTTTGCGGATTATAGGCGACGTATTTCCTGAGTTCATGGATATTGAATTCGGAAATATTTATACCGTCAAGCCGTATCTCTCCCGACTGAGGCTCGAGATGTCTGTGTATCAGCTCAAATAACGTAGATTTTCCCGCCCCGCTTAAACCTACAATGCCGACAAAACTTCCTGGCTCCACATCCAGACTGAATTTTGAAATACCCGGGGAATTTTCTCCCGAATAGCGATAGGTAACATTTCTCAATTCCAGCCGGGGCACTTTATTGAAATCAGGCAACAAGTGCCCACATTCGATCCTTTCCATTGAAAAGATCTCATTCAAATTCCCCATGATCACTTTCATTCTGGTCAAATCTACATGAACTGTAAACAGGGATTTAAAAATACTGTACAGTCTCGGAAGTATAATGATAAACGCCAGCAGTGTACCCGCCGAAATTTTATCCGACAGGATCAAATAAAGACTGTATCCATATACAATGCCCGTAATCAACGAAATAACCAGATCGGCAATCAAGTTTACGGTCATGTTATGAAATACATGTGACTTTCTGGATATCCCCCATGCCTGGTCATTCCATTCGATCCATCTCTTTTTTTCAGCCTCTTGTCCATTAAATAAATGAACGGTTTTGAAATTCGAAAAGAAATCTTTCAAATAACTCATGCCCTGTTCCAGGACCGTATAATACATATCATCAAGCTTCTCGGTTTTGTTGCGAAATCGTTTGGAAATGTACATAAAAACCGGGAAAGAAATCATAGCGACAAGCGTAAGTTCAAAACTCATCGTAAGCATGATCCATAGCGTGGACAACAGCAAAAAGATATTTGAGACGATGGACATCACGGATTCGACCACAAAAACTTCGCATAACATTCCGACTTGGGACGTCAATCGATTAATGATTTCTCCACGTCCGATCTGATCAATCTGCTTGGGCCTAATTTCAAGCAAATGCGAAAACAACCTTACCCTCAGGTCTTTCGAAAGCCTTTTTCCCAGTTCATTATTATAGTAGGCTGTAGCACTATTCAGCGCGGCAAAAACAACAGGGAGCAATACGATGAGAAGGATATAATAGATCGCCGTATCGATTTGCTTTTTGGGCAGAATCTGATCGAACAAATCTTTGAAGAGTACCGGTTGCAGCATTGAAACCAAAGATGCCGTCAAATTGAAAAGCAAAATAAAAAACAACACTTTTTTGCTGTTTTTTAGAACTTCCAAGATGGCATCTCTTGCCTGATTCACCATTTCACCGCCTTGGTAAATCATTCTGAAATTAACTCTGACTGCTCCGGTGGCTTACTGTCAGTTGTTCGAACAACATACTGCATAAAATGGACTTCGCAATTCACGGAGTCCAGATGATACTTTTTTGCTGTTTTCAATGTCTACTTTACCGAGAGCATTTCAGGGTTCGTTGGTCATGGCGCGGTTCAGCCGCCGTCCGCATCGTCGGCTTCCGTCTCGCCTTTCCGGTATTGGTTGGGGGAGACGCCGAACATTTTTTTGAACGCGGTTCTGAAGTAATGCTGGCTGACATAGCCGACGCTCTCGGCGATCTCGTGGATCGCCAGGTCGGTTCCTGTCAGCAGGCGGGTCGCCTTCTCCATGCGCATCATCGTCACGAGGCTGACGAACGACGCACCGAGTTCCTGTTTCAGGATACGGCTGAGGTAAACGGGGGACACATGCAGCTCGGCGGCCGCCGCCTCCAGGGACAGCTCCGGATCGGCATACCGCTGCCGGATCAGCGCCCGGGCGCGCCGGACGATCGGCGACAGGCGGGCTTCCCGGCTGACGGCGGAGCGTGCGCGCCTGAGCGCCGCGCCGACTTCGGCGATATCCTGTCCCGCCGGTTCGAGATGGACCTGGACGGTCAATTTCAAATAGTGCTGCACCGCCTGCTCGATCTTACTGGCCATCTCCGGCGGCACGTCGTCCCAGATCACGACCAGAATGAGGCCGGCAGCGTCCCGGAAGATCAGATGCCCGGTCTCCCCGAGCAGTTCCGAGGTCACGTTCTCGATGGCGAACAGCATCAGCTGGCGTTCGGACTCGTTCCGCAGCGACTGGCCCGTGTCGAGCTCCGGCCAGCGGATTGCCATGACGGATTCGGGCGAATGGCCGGGAAGCTGCAGGAACTGAAGCTGCTCCGCGATTTCTTCGCGGCTGAGCGCGCCTTCCATCCATTCCAGACAGAACCGCTCGCGGAGCAGGGGCAGGTTCTTGCGGATTTGCAAGGCGGCCGCATCCAGGTAGGCGCTCAGTTTCGCCTCCCGCTCCAGCCGGTCCCGCACGCGCGTCATGATCTGCGTCAGTTCCCCCGGGTTGGTCGGCTTGAGCACATATTCCTGGACGCCGAGCCGGATGGCTTCCCGGGCGTATTCAAACTCGTCGTGGCCGGTAATGATGACGACCAGGCACGACGGGAGCCGCTCCCGGATCAGGCGGATGAGCTCCAGGCCGTGCATGATCGGCATGTTCAGGTCGACGAGCATGACGTCGGCCCCCCGCTCTTCCGCGAGCTCCAGCGCCTCTTCCCCGTCTTCCGCCTCCGCGCATACTTCCATCCCGAGCGCTTCCCAATCCACCGCGTCGCGGATGCCTTCCCGGATGATCGCTTCGTCATCAATCAGCACCTTCCAGCGCCGCTTCACGCCCGCACCTCCTTCCGGCTTCCGTCCGGCGCCTCAGGCGGCAGCGCGGGATGGACGATGGTCACCGTCGTGCCTTCCCCCCGCACGCTGTCGATCGTAAGGCCGTACCTGCCGCCGAACGTCAATTTCAGCCGTTCATGCACATTGATCAATCCGAACCCCCGGTCCCTGTCCTTCGATCCGTCCGCCGCGGTCTCCGCTTCGGCCATCAGCTCCTCGGGGTCGAGCTCGCGGCCGACCCGGTCCAGCGCCTGCCTCACTTCGGCGAGCCGGCCTTCGTCCATCCCCGCGCCGTCGTCTTTGACCCGCAGGATGAGCTCGCCGTCCCGGACAAAAGCGTCCACTTCAATGGTGCCGGGTCCCCGCCGTTCCTTGATGCCGTGGTAGATGGCGTTTTCGACGATCGGCTGCAGGATCAGTTTCAGCACCGTATGCCCTTCAAGTCCGGGCTCCATGCGGATCGCGTAGTTCAGCTTGTCCCGGTACCGGACCTTCTGGATTTTCAGGTAGCTCTCCAGATGCTCGAACTCTTCCGCGAGCGGAATCCGGTCCCTGCCTCCGCTGAGCCCGATCCGGAACAGCCGGGCGAGCGACTCCGCCACTTCCGCCGCGTTCGCCGCTCCTTCCCGGCGCGCCATCCACTGGATCGTGTCCAGCGTGTTGTACAGGAAATGCGGCCGGATATGCGCCTGCAGGCTGCGCAGCTCCGCCTCCCGCTTCTGCCGTTCTTTGTGCTCCATCAGCGTGATGAGCCGGTTGATCCGGTACAGCATCCGGTTGAAGCTGCGGCCCAGCATGCCGATCTCGTCATGCCGCTCGCTGATGAACCGGGTGAGCAGATCGCCCGACTCCGCCTTGTGCATGAAGGAGATGAGCTGCCCGATGGGCCGGGAAATCGTGCGGGACAGGTAATACGAGGCCGTGATCCCGAACAGGCAGACGAGAAACACGAAGCTGACGATGTAGAACTGGATTTCCCGCATCTCGCGGATCGATTCGCGGACCGGGAACACCCCGATCGTCGTCCAGCCGGTGAACGGCGATTTGACATAGATGAATTGGATTCTTCCGGCTTCCGTGTCCCGGAAGAGCGACCCGGATGTTCCCGTGAACCAGTCCGGCGAGACGCCGACGGCCGGGAGGTTGGCCGGCACATAGACGGGGTCTCCCTCGTCGTCGATGACCATGAGGTAGCCGTTGCGGCCGAGGCGCACATTTTTGAGTTCTTCCGCGATCACGCGCAGTTTCAGGTCGATGAGGACGACGCCGAGCACGCGCTGGGAGTCGGGGTCGAGCACCGCACGGGCGACCGATATCACCTCGTCGTCCCGGTAATTGACGTGGCTGGTCACATGCCGGCCCTCGGGACGCCCGACAATCGTGAAAATGCCGTCCCGCTTCACCGCTTCTTCATACCACGTCTCCAGGGTCAGGCGGTGGCCTTCTTTGGCGTACAGCTCGTTGCTGATCGATTCGCCGTCGCTGTTTACGATGAGGATGCCGGCGACTTCCGTGTACAGCGTGCTGATCGTCTGCAGGAAATGCCGGATCTCGTAACGGTCGCTCACCTTCGCTTCCTGTCCTTCCGTGCCGTCCAGAAAACGACGCACATCCGGATTGCCGGAGGCGATGTAGGTGATGTTCTGGAGACTTGCGGCGTAGTGCTCCAGCGAACGGTTCACTTTGCCGATCAGCTGCAGCGTGTTTGCCGTAGTCTGCCGCTCCAGCACGCGGTCCACCGAATAGTGAATGAGCAGCCCGAGGCAGACCGCCGGCAGGATGCCGATGAGCAGAAAATGGGCGATCAGCTTGTAGCGGATCGGCCAGTCGTTGATTTCCAGCCATTTGCGCACACTTCCCACCTGCCGCCCTGGCGTCCGTCATTTCACGTAATAATGGTCGACATTCTCCCGGGTCACGACGGAAATCCCCGTGTCCACATAGACGGGAAGCGGGGAGGCGTCCGCCGTCTGCCCGCTGTCCGGCGTAACCAGCCCGTGGTGGAGGTGGAACAGGTACAGCAGCGACCAGTACCCCATGTTCCACGTGCCCTGGGCCAGCGTCGCGTCGATCTCGCCCTGGCGCACCATATCCAGCGTCACCTTGTCGGTGTCGAAGGCGACGATCTTCACCTGATTCTGCCGCTGCCTCAGCCGGACCGCGTCCGCGACGCCGACCCCGCCGACCGCGTCGGTGTTGAAGATGCCCTTCACGTCCGGATACTGATCGAGAATGGCAATCGCCGCATCCCGCGATACGATGCGGTCCCCCTTGCCGTCCTTGACGGCGACGATCGTGATTTCCGGATATTCGGCCCGGATCGTGTCGCGGAAGCCGTTGGTCCGTTCCTGATGGTTGAGCTGGTTGGGCAAGGTCACGACGCCGACCTCCCCTGCGCCGCCGATCAGCCGGGCCATCGTCCGGGCCGCCGTCACGCCCGCGTTGTAGTTGTCCGTGGCGAGCAGGGAATAGGCCTTGCTGTTCGGCGCCCCGGAATCGAACAGGACGACCGGAATCCCGGCGTCCACTGCCTTGTCGATCGACGGTGTAAGCGCTTCCGGATTCATGACGGTGAGCGCGATGCCGGCCGGTTTCTGGGCGATCACCTGCTCCAGCACCGTCACCTGCTCGCGCACGTCGTATTGGGTCGAGCCCCGGTACTCCACCGAGACGCCCAGCACCTGCGCCGCGTCTTCGAAACCTTTGATGACGCTTTTCCAATAATCGATGCCGGACTGAAACGTCACCATCACGTACTTCTCGTCCAGGCTGCCGACCAGGGCGGCGGAATCGCCGGCCCCGGCCGACTGGCTTTTCCCGTAGAAAAAGTTCAGGGCATACAGCACATAAGCGCCGATGATCACCAGATAGAGGAGCAGCATCTTCTTCATGCGCGGACCCCTGCCTTATCCATTGGTCAGCCTTCGTTCTGCGACCCGCTCTGACGGGCTGCATCCGTCTGCGCGTTATCCGGGTCCGCCGGCGTCTCATCCAATGTCGTGCTGCCGCCCGCATGGCCTTCGTCCGCATCGGACTGCTGCGTCACAGAGGTGTTCTTCTTCGGCGTGCCGGTCAAGCCGATGTAATGATCGTATGCGTCGAAAATTTTCCGCGCGATCGGCGCGGCCCCCCGGCCGCCGTATCCGCCTTCGGGCACGACGACGGCGACCGCCAGCTTCGGCTTGTCGGCCGGGGCGAACGCGATGAACACCGCGTTCTCGATGATGCCGACGCTCGTCTGCTGCTCGGAGGTCCCGGTCTTGCGCCGGAAGTCGTACGGGAATCCCTCGAATCCCCGCACGTTCGATTTCATGCCGCTGATGACGACATCCCAATACTCGTCCGGCAGATCGATCGTGTTCAGCACGACCGGCTGGAACGTCTCGACTGTCCGGCCGTCGGCGTCAACGATCCGTTCCACGAATTGCGGCTTCAGCCGCTTGCCGCGGTTCGCCAGCGTCGCCGCATACTGGGCGAGCTGCAGCGTCGTGTAACGTCCCTGCTGGCCGAAAGAAGCGTAAATCAGCGCCGACTGCGGGCTGCCGTTCTCCGCCTCGTGGAAATAGTCGATAACGCCCTTGGACTCGCCCGGCAATCCGCTCTCGGTCAGCACGCCGAGCCCGAACTGTTTCACCCAATTGTCCCAGATCTCGACGCCTTTGCGCCCGTCGCGCCGGTACAGCGCATTGCCGATCATTTCCGCCATGAACGTGTTCGACGACTTCTCGATCGCCTTCGATGGCGTCAGCCGCCCGAATGCCCGTTTCTCGGCGTTGCGGATCGAGACGCGGTACCCTTCGCGGCCGAACTGGAACACGCCGGTGTCGTTGTAGGTCGTCTTCGGCGTAATGAGCCCTTCCGCCAGCCCGATGAGCACGGTCAGCGGCTTCTGCGTCGAACCGAGCGGCACGAGCGAGGACGGGTGCTTGTTCGCTTCCTCCTGCGATCCCCAGTCCTGATAAGCCTGGGAGATCGCGCCGTTCTTGTGGAACGTCTTCGTCGCTTCGTAGTTGGACGGGCTGATCTGACCGCCTTTCCAGACGTTCGGGTCGTAGTCCGGCATGCTCGCCATCGCGATCACCTTGCCGGTGTCGACCTCGATCGCGACCGCGTAGCCGGCGCGGGCGTACTCCGCCCGGTCGCCGCTCGACTTCGGCGCGTTTCGCAGATACTCGATCTGATCCAGGATGGCCTTCTCCGTCGCCAGCTGCACATCGCGATGGATCGTCAGATACAGGTCGCTGCCCTTCTCCGGCTTCGTGATGACCGGTTCGCCGATGATTTCGCCGAGGCTGTTCACCGGGTACGTTTTGACCCCGTTCCGGCCCCTCAGCACATCCTGGTACATCAGCTCGATGCCGTCCATCCCGACGTCCTCGTCGTTCAAATATTTCAGCGTCGGATCGGACGATTGCAGCTTCTGTTGGTAGAAATCCTTCGTCGCGGCGGACGTGACGGCCGAGTCGAAGTTTTTCAGGTAGCCGACGAGCTGCACCGCCACCGTGTCGTCGTCATAGTGGCGGATCGTGTCTTCCACGATGCTGATGTTCGGAAATTTCGCGCTGTTTTCCGAGAAGTGCGCGATTTCCTGCTTCGTCAGGTTGTATTTGATCAGGCGCGGCGTGTACATGTTGTTCTGCCGGAAGTTGATGTCCATCCGCTCGATGATCTGATCGATCGTGATCGCTTCGTTCGGATCGCCGTATTGCGTGAACACTTCGTAAAGCTCTTCCGCGATCTTGCGCGCCTCTTCTTCCTTGATCGAGCGCTCCATCGTGAAATAGAGCGACTGCGTCGACACCGAATACGCGATCGGCTGGCCGGTCGCGTCGTAGATGTTCCCGCGGATCGGCGGAATCTGCACGGGCCGGCTGCTGCTTCTTTCCCGTTCGGTGCGCAGCTCCGGTCCGCGCACGAACTGCAGGATCGCCAGCTGCACGATGAGCACGCTGAACAGGACGAACGTGCTGAAGAAGAAAAGATTGAGCCGGAACGAGAAATGCCGCCGATTCGCGATCAACCTTCGCTGTTCTTCTTCCGTCCGTTGTTCGTTCGCCACGACCGCATCCCCCTTTTCCGCATCATGGTTGAAAAATGTTCCGCCGCACGCATCCGATATTTCCGCTCCCCCTCACGTGTCCCGCACATGGGTACGGTCGAATTCCGGCGGATTGAACCAGTCGCCGGACGCTGCCCAGGTGGCGTCGAGCGGTATCCACTGCTCTCCCGTTCGCACTTCATTCCAGGCGTGCGGCCCGAAACCGCCGCGGCCGTCCGCGCCGAGCCCGGTGACGACCCGCGCTTCCAGACCGGCGCTGCGCGCCATGACGGCATAGAGGCGCGCGATGTCGATGCAGACGCCGCGCCGCGTGCGGAACGTGTCCTCCGGCGTCTGTTCCCGCCACTCGCCGCGCTCGGTGTAGGCGTCCGCTTTGTCCCAGTCATAGGCGATGCGCGTCCCGATCCAGTCGTACAGGGCGCGCGCCTTCGCTTCATCATCCTTCGCTCCCGCAGTAATGCGGAGCGCGGCTTCCCGGATGTCGTCCGGCACGTCGCGGTCGATGATCTCGTACCGGCGCTGCAGAATGCGCCGGAATTCCGCTTCGACGGCCCGCGACAGCACCGGTCCCTGCTCCGCCATCACGCCGCCGGCCACCGGCTCGAGCAGACGTTCCGACGCAGCCCGGTAGAGCGGGGACGAATCGATCCGGGCGGCGAGCGGCGCGTTCGGCAGCAGCGACACATAGACGAACAGCGCCGCCATCAGCACGAGCGCCCGTCCGCCGCCGTGCACGAAACCGAGCGCGGCGCCGGCCGCACGGCTCAGCGCGCCGCCGGGAGCGGCTGCATAGGCGCGCATCCGCGAGGCGCCGGCCATGGAGCCTGCGCCGGCGGCGAGGGTCAGCGCGGCCGCGGCGAACAGCCGCAGCAGCAGGCGGATGACCAGATAGCCGATCAGGAACAACAGCCCGAAGCGAAGCAGCGAGAAATCCCTGACGCCCGTAATGAACGTGTGCCATGCCAAAGACCAGTTGTCCATTTCACCGGCGGGCGGCCTGAGATCCGCGTCCATGAGACGCGATTCGACAACCGGACTGAAAGCCGTCGCGAACCGGACGGCCAGCGCCAGCGACGCGATCGTGCAGAACGTCTCCCACAAGAACAACAAGAGGTGCTTCGCGGAACCCGGCGCACCTCGTTTCATGCCTTGCCAGAGCGATACGGCGATGATGATGACAACGGCGACCGCGACAGGCTCCGCAAAATCGGATGCGCGCATCCGCATCACGCCCTTTCGCCCCGCCGCGGATCAACCCGCAGCTTTGGCCTGATCGATGAGCGATGCGATCGTTTCGTCCACTTTCCAGCGGCCGAGCGGCGCGCCGTGGTAAGTCACCGACACTTCGTTGTCGCCGATCTTGCCCTTGATGACGAGGCTTGCGGTCTGCACCGTGAACGTGCCGTCTTCGCTTGCCGTGTAGACCGCGTCCGAAGCTTCTCCCGCCATGGCTTCGAGCGCTTCTCGCTTCAGCGCCGCGGCGGCCTGCTCGGTGATCTGCGCTCCAAGCTCTTTCAGCTTGTCTACGCGCAAATCTTCAAGCGAATATCCGCTGTACAGCAGCACGCCGACCACGATGACGGCGACAAGCAGCCATTTCACGACGGTTTTGACGATCTTGATGACGATCAGCAGCGCGATGAGCGCGATGACCAGCACATACCAGCGATCGGTCAGAAATTGTCTCCATGTCTCCAGATCGGCCTGGAACAGTTCGCCCAGCATCGCGGTACCCCCTTTATGATATAGCTGACGATGGAAAACGCTTGAAAGTTGTATGTATGCCGTTCGAGTTCATCCGGCCGCGGATCGGCATGCCGCTGCGGAGGGCGTACGGCCCCGTCGGATATGTCCCGATGGCGTGCGCTGACGGTACGTTGTTCCGTTAGCAGCCCGCCCGGACGCGCCGACCGCAACGCTGACGGATTTGTTCCGTTGCAGGCGGTATGCGGCTTCGAAAATGCAAGCCTCATCCGGAAAAAATCCCGATCTCATTATAGCGCAGGCGCTGCCGGGCGTCCACGCCGCGGGACGGGGCCGGACGAGTGCCCGCTCCGAGCCCTTTGCCCTGCGGCGCGCTGTAACGTGCACACCACGTTACAGCCTGCGGCCCGCCGTTTCCTCGCCACCTGTAACGCGGATACCACGTTACAGACCTCGGCGCACCGCTTCCTTGCCGCCTGTAACGCGGATACGACGTTACAGGCCCAGGCGCACCGCTTCCTCGCCCAATGTAACGCGGATACCACGTTACAGCCTCAGGCGACCCGCCTCCCCGCCCGCTGTAACGCGGATACCACGTTACAGCCTGCGGCCCGCCGTTTCCTCGCCTCCTGTAACGCGGATACCACGTTACAGGCCTCGGCGCCGCCGGACAAACAGACATAACTCGTCCGGCTCGGGCGTATGATCAGAAGGAACCCCGCAACACGCAAGAAACGGAGCGTGACCGCATGAAAACCGCCTTCTGGCTTTATCTGTTTTCGTTCATCGCCATCTTCGACCTGCACGCGCAGTATCCGATACTGACCCCGTTCGCCGTATCGCTCGGTGCCGCTCCGTCTTTCATCGGCCTGATGATGGGGCTCTATTCGATTACCCATCTGCCCGGCAACGTGATCGCGGGATGGAGCGTCGACCGGTTCGGCAGCCGCGTTTTCATCGTCCTGAGCCTGCTGGCGGCCGGCATCATTCTGCTGCTCCAATCCCGGGTGGAAGACCCGTGGCACCTGCTGGTGCTGCGTTCGATCAGCGGCTTCGTCCTCGCCTTCCTGTCGCCGGCCTGCATGGCGCTGCTCGCCCGGATCACCGCCGACCGCATCCTGCAGGGCAAGCTGATGGCCGGGAACGGGCTCGTGCACACGCTCGCCTCCGTCGTTTCCCCGGCCGCCGGTGCACTGCTCGTCGCCCGACTCGGCTTCGAGCTGTCCTTCTTCGCGCTGGGCTGGCTGCTGATCGGCACGGCGGTGTGCGCGCTCCTGTTCATCCGCGACATCCGCCCGACCGCAGCGGCGCCGAACGCGGCGGCGGGCGGGACGGCCGGCCCGGCTCATGCCGGCGTGCCGGGCGCACATGGCGCGGCCGCCCATCCGGCGACGCTCCCGGTCCCCGGTGCGCCGCAGACCGTCGCCGCGGACGACGATCTGCCGCTGCCCTGGCTTGTCTATGTGCTGCCGATCGCGATGTCCTGCGCGCAAGGCATCCTGTCGTTCGAACTTCCGCTGCTCGCGCTGCACGACCACAGCATCATGCAGACCGGCATGCTGTTCTCCGTCCTCAGCCTCGGCTCCCTCGTGACGCTCAGCATGATGTTCCTGAACCGGTATTCCTCGTTCCGGCGGACACTGGCGGGCGCGCTCATCCTGGCGCTTTCCTATTTCACCGCCGCCGTCGGCGACCTTGTTCCGCTGCCCGCGCTGCTGTTCATCATCGGCATGGCGAAGGGCATCATCTATCCCGCGCTGACCACGCTGCTCATCGAGCTGACGGGCAGCGCGAAATACGGCCGCACGTTCTCCGTGCTGTCCATCGCCTATTCCGTCGGCGCTTTTCTCGGTCCGCTCACGGCCGGGTACGTCCGCGACGCGATTTCCCCTTATTTCATCGCGTTCCTGGTGATGATGACCGGCGCGATCCTGCTCCCGTTTGCCGGGCCGCGGCGCCTGCACACGGCTTCCGGCCGCATCGGCTGATGCCGAATTCGACATTTCCCAGGAAATTGATACAATGGATGGCAGAAGAACGATGCGGGGGATGCTGCATGGAAATCGTCATCATCGTGGAAGGAAAAAACGATAAAGCCCGGCTGCGGCGGCTGCTCACCGGCGAAGTCGACATCCTGTGCACCTTCGGTACGCCGGGGCCGGATCAGATCGACCAGCTGGTGCGGAAAGTCGGCGATCGGGAGCTGTATATTTTCACGGACAACGACGCTTCGGGAAGGCGCATCCGCGGCATCTTGCGGGACGCTTTCCCCGACGCCGGGCACATTTACACGCGCAGGGGCTATCCCGGCGTCGAGAACACGCCCGACGAATACCTCATTCAACAACTGGAAAAAGCCGGGCTTGAAGAGTACATCATCCGTCCGGAGGATGACGATCTCGCCCGGCTGCTGCAGCACGATCCCTAAGCGGCTTGCTCCGTCGCGGGCCGCCCGGCGATCCGTTCCCCCTTCTGCGCCGCGAAGCGCGTGCCTCATCTTCCGCAATGGCCGATTTCCTCGACAATTGCCCGAATCCCTTCCTCGATGCGGTTCGGATCGGCGCGGGACACGCTGATGCGAAGGAACTTGTCCCGGTCTCTGCAGTCCGAAAGATAGTACGGTTTTCCCGACGTCACCGCGACTTTTCGCTCCGCAAGCCGCCTCACCAGCCGTTCCAGATTGACCGTCCGGGGCAGTCTGAAATGGGTATACAGCCCGGAGCTTGCCGACGGCGCCTCGATCCAATGTTCGGGATCCTGCTTGCGGAGCGCCTCGTGCAAACGCTGATTCCGGGCGGCGTATTGCTTGTACATGCCGCGGCGGTGCCGGGCATACATGCCGTTCTTGATATACACGTCAAGGACCGCCTGGGACAACACGGACGTTTCGGCGAACCGGCTGTAATGGCGGAATGTGTCGATCAGCGGTTCCGGGAGGACGGCCGCACCGAGCCGCAGACCGGGAAAAATGATCTTGGAGAAACTTTTCAGATAGATGACATGGGAAGTCCGGTCATGCGCGAAGATCGGCTCGAACCCTTTGACTTCCCCCAGGTCGGCCATGTAGTCATCCTCCACCACGTAAACATCGTATTTGCCGGCCAGTTTCGCAACGGCTTTCCGCTCTTCACCGCCCAGCGTCGTGCCCAGCGGATTGTGGAATCTCGACATCGTATAAAAAATTTGATCCTTCCGCTTCTGAATTTGGCCTCCAGTTCGTCCAGATTGATCCCCCCGGACGTACGCATAATCCAGGAAACCGGCAGTCTCTCCGCTTCGAGAAACCTCAGGAAAAGATTATAACTCGGTTGTTCCACCAATATTTCCGTCTTGCCGTTCGGGAACGGCATCAGCGTCAATATGCCAAGCGCATGCTGGATTCCCGCGGTCAGCATGATGCGTTCCGCCTTGGCGAACACCTGGCTGTCGGCCAGATGGGATGCGAGCGTCCGCCTGAGATTGTCCGTCACCGCCAAGTCCCCGTAGTTGAACAGTTGCCCGGCCGTAAATCTCGAACGCCTTGTTCAGACAGTGCTGGAAATCCTGGTGCGGAAACAGGCCGGCATCCGGCGACGACGACGAGAAATCCATCACGCCATGCTCCCCGCCGCGTTTTTCCCCGCCGGCCTGATCGACGACGTAGTAACCGCTCTGGGGGATGGAGTAAATGGCGTGCCGCGTCTCCAGTTCGGCATAGGCCTTGACGATGGTGCCGGGACTTACCCCGTACTGTTGTGCCGCCTCCCGGACGGACGGCACCCGCTGACCCGCGCGGTAGTGACCGCTCGCGATTTTGTGCTCCATATCGGCAAGGATTTGCGCATATTTCTTCACGCCTTCCATCCTCCTCGTGCTTGCGGCTCAAACTGCACAGACGACGCAACTGTATCAATACAGTCGGCAAAATCTCGCATTGCGGCCCGTTGACCTTCCGTCTACTATTCATCCATGGGATTGTTCGCGAACACCCCGAATGGTTTCAGGGAGGGAAAGGCCATCCATCACCACGAATTGAAGCTTGCTTATGTCAGCGCGGCACTGAACGCCGTCATCATCGGGTTCTCGTTCCTGTTCGTCAAAATCGCGCTGGAGTCCGCCGCCCCGATGGACATCCTGGCCTGGCGGTTTGCCGTGTCGTTCGCCGCTCTGTCGCTGCCGGTCCTGCTCGGCAAGATCCGGTTGAACTTTCGGTGCAGACCGATGCACAGGCTGCTGCTGCTCGCAACCTTGTACCCGCTCGGCTTTTTTCTGTTCCAGACGTACGGACTCCAGCATGCCGCTTCGGCCGAAGCCGGCATTCTGAACGCCTTTACGCCGGTGCTCATCCTGATGATGGCTTCGGTCTTCCTGAAGGAATCGGCCGGCGGATTGCAATGGATATCCATCGGCTTGTCCACGGCCGGCGTCGTCTTCATTTATTGGATGAAAGGAAGCGCCATCGACCTGTCGAACCTGACCGGCATCCTGCTGCTGACGGGATCGTGCGCCGCGTTCGCCGGATACAGCGTACTGGCCCGTTCGATGTTGAAATCGTTCCGCCCCATGGAACTGACCTGGTGGATGCTGGGCATCGGCTGCATCTTTTTCCTCGCCGTGTCAGGGATTCAACACGCTTCTGACGGTACGTGGAACGAGCTGTTTGCACCGCTCGGCGATTTCCGCTTTATCGTGTCGGTGCTCTATCTCGGCATCCTGTCCTCGCTGGTCACGGCGTTTACGGCGAACTATGCGCTGTCCCGGTTGCAGGCGGCGAAAGCCGGCGTATTCGCCAATCTGTCGACGGTCGTATCCATTGCGGCCGGCGCGCTCATCCTCGGGGAGACGATCGAAATCTATCATCTCATCGGCACGTTCATGATAATCGCCGGGGTGTGGGGAGCGAACCGTCCGTGGAAGCGGCCGTCCGCGCAGAACCATCCCGCGTGACGATGCTCGCGCACCGCGCCTCCTCTTCCCGCTGTTGCCGCGGCTGCCGCATCCGGCCGCGGCACCGCGGTTCATCCGGGATTCCAAGTATAAATCATGATTTCCTCATTATACTATCCCGTTCCAAACACTGAAAGCATAATGGCATTTTCTATTCAAATTTGACTAGATGACAAAGCGATGCTAAAATCAATCCGCGGTATTCAAATTTGACTAGATAGCATGAGGAGGTGATCCGCACACCGTGTCGACGGTCAGACTGCTCGTGCTCGGTTCCATCCTGCGCCGCGGCGTCAGCCACGGCTACGCCGTGCTGCGGGACATGACGACCTGGCGCGTTGACACCTGGACGAACGTCAAACCCGGGTCGATCTATCACGCGCTGGACAAATTGGAATCGCAGGGGATGATCGAAGCCGCGGCATCCGGGGCCGGCGCGAAACTCGGTCCGTCCCGCAAAGAATACTCCGTCACGAAGCAGGGCAAAGCCGAGTTCTTCCGGCTGCTCGAAGCAGCCCTCGTCAGCCCGGACATTCTGCAATTTTCCGCCGGCGTCGCCTTCATGGAATGGCTGCCCCGCAACGAAGTCATCGCGCTCCTTGAACAGCGCCGGTCTGTACTGGATGCTTCCCTGAGGCTGCTGAAGAGCCTGCCCGTGGACGAGCGGCCGAGCGAGCCGTCCCGTCACCCCGAACTGGTCGGCATCTGGATCGGTTATGTGGAGAGCGAAGCGGCGTCCACGGAGCGAATTTTGGCCAATGTGCAAGCAGGGCGTTATGATTTCAAATCCGAACGTTTGGAGGCGGAATGATGAACCAGGCAGATTTTGAAGCGTGGATTGCGGGATTGCCGGAGGTGCGGCGCGAGGAGAACTTCGGTTACTCGTTCTTTTTTGTCGGAGACGATCAGCGGCTGCCCTTCGTCACCATTGCCGACAGCGACTCGGAGTATGACCAGGTGTCCAACCTGAACCGGGAAGGCGTGTTTCGCCTGAACATCGGCGTCAGCCGCGCCACCTTCGAACGACTGACGGCCGGCAAGCGGTCGGATGACCTCGATTATTCGGAGCTGAACGTGTTTCTGCCGCATCCCCATTATGCGCGGCAACATTTCGTGTGCATCCTGAATCCCGCAGGAGATCACGTTGAACAGACAAAGGCGCTCATCATGGAAGCCCATTCGATCGCGAGAGAGCGGCAGAATCGGAAAAGCGGAAACTGACGCTTCCGGCGGCATTGAGCCTCTCCGCCCGGCCCGCGGTCCGGCCGCAGGCCGGGCATCCGGCATGCGGCCGGCTTACATGACCAGCGCAATGACGATCGTGACGGTGACGATGCTGAGCAGCGTCGAGAAGAAGACGGCCTGGGAGGCGAATTCCTTCTCGTTGTCGAACTCGACCGCGAGCAGCACGCTGCTGAGCGAAGTCGGCGAGGCGGACGAGACGATGAGCGCCGCGGCCGTCAGCCCGTCGAAGCCCATGAGCAGCGTCAGCCCCCACGCGAGCACCGGCCCGACGGCCAGCCGCAGCAGCGCGGACAGCCCGACATCGACCGCGAGAGCGCGATCGATCCGCCACGACATGCTGCCGAGCTGCACGCCGAGCGTCAGCAGCGCCGTGCCGAGGAACGCGTTCGCGAGATACCCGATCGGCGCCTCCAGGACCGGCGGGATCGGCACCTCGAAGGCGCGCAGCAGCAAGGCGAGCGGGATGACGTAGATGATCGGCAAGGACAGGACGACGCGCCCGATTTCCCGAAGATTCGCTTTGTGCGCATTGACCGCGTACACGCCGTATGTATTGGGAGTCAGGCTCTGCAGCATCGAAATGAGCACCTGGACGGACAGCGTGTACGGATTGCCGGCGAACACCAGCTGGTTGAGCGGAATGCCGTAGTTCGCACTGTTGTAGAACATGACGCTGTTGCGCATCGCCGCCCGCCGTCCGCCGGACGCACCCCGCACCCGGCAGACGAGATCCGCAAGGACATACTGGATCGCCATGAACAGCAGCCCGAACAGCACGATCTTGCCGAACATCGATGCCGAGATCTCCGTGTCATAGAGCAGGCGGAACATGATCGCAGGCGAGAAGACATAGAAATTCAGCTTGGACAACGTCCGGATATCCAATGAAAAAGCCCGCTGCATGACGACGCCTACGGCAATCATCGCGGACAGCGGGATGACGTTGTTTGTCAAAATATGCAGCAGGATGGACATGATGTCATCTTCCCCATTCACGGCGGCCGTGCGGTAAGGCGCGGCCGGCTTTCGCGGTCGGATGCGAGGATCAGAGCAGCTTGTCGATCTCTTCCAGCACTTTCTCGGGCGTCAGCGTCTCGTCGCCGCCGCCGCGGATGTAACTGCGCAATCGGCCCTGCTCATCCACCAGCGAAATGATGTCGGAATGCACCAGATTGTCGGGGTCGGGATTGATCACGCCAAGATTGAATCCCTTCGCGATCTTGACGATTTCCTCGGCCTCTCCCCTCAGGAAATGCCAGCCCGACCGATCCGCCTTGAACCCGTCGGCGTACTGCTCAAGCACTTCCTGCGTGTCGCGGTACGGGTCGATCGAGATCCAGTGAAATTCCACCTTGTCCCCGAAGAGCCCCCGCTCCTGCAGTTCGGTCTGCACGAAGGACATGACCCGCGTCGTAATCGGACAGACGTCCGGACAAGACGCGAAGAAGAAATAGACGAGCCGGATCTTGCCGTCCGATTCGGAGAAGGAAAGCGGCTCCCCGTCAAGATCCGTCAGCGTGAAATCCGGCACTTCGAGTATAACCGGAAGTTCTTCCTTCTTCCAGGGTCCGTAGGTGTACAGCAAGTAGCCTGCCATCAGCAGAACGAGCACGCCGACGGCCAACGGAAATTTGTAACGATTGACGAATGCCACGGAGACCGCTCCCTTCTCGCATCATTATGGCAGCCAGGCGCCGTCGCCCTGCGTGTTGACAACCATCGCCAGGAAGACGACCATCAGGTAATTCACCGACAACATGAAATTCTGTTTCGCCCACGCGGTGTCGTCCCGGGCGCGCACGCCGGAGATCGTATGCCAGCTCCAGACCGCGCCGAACACCACGGATACGATGAGGAAAATGATCCCCGAGTACCCGAACGCATACAGCAGGACGCCGGCCGGAATGAGCAGCACGACATACGGGATCATCTGCCATTTCGTCCGCCGGACGCCCTTCACGACAGGCAGCAGCGGGAATCCGGCCGCCCGGTATTCCTCGACGCGGCGGATGCCCAGCGACCAGAAATGCGGCGGCTGCCACAGGAACAGAAGCGCAAACAGCAGCCATGCGCCCGCGTCGATCTGCTCCGTCACGGCGCAATACCCGATTACGGGCGGCATGGCGCCCGATACGCCGCCGACCGATGTGCTCCAGGTCGAATGGCGCTTGAGCCACAGCGTATAGACGACGATATAGACGAACATGCCGAGAAGGCCGAGCCAGCCGCACAATGGATCGACCAGGAAGAACAATATCGAGATGCCCGCGATGCCCAGCACGATGCCGAAGGCGAGCACGAACGCCGGCGACAGGCGTCCGGACGGCAGCGGCCGGTTCCGCGTGCGCTCCATCTTGATGTCCCAATCGCGGTCGAGATAGTTGTTGAGGACGCAGGACGACGCGATCGTCAGCGTCGTGCCGAGCAGCGTCCAGATCAGGAGCAGCCAGTCAATGTCCCATTTTGATGCGACCCAGAAACCGCCGAATGCGGCGATCAGGTTGAGTCGAATGATCCCGGGTTTCGTCAGATTAAGCAAGTCTTTCAGCACGTCGGGCCTCCCGAATTCAGGCGCCGATAATTGGAGCGGCCTGACGCTCCCGGCCCATGGAATCGTTACCTATCATACCGTAAATGCTTGGCTGTTGACAATCATCGCGCCTGCGGGTTCAACAATTTGACACTTTCGCGGGAACCGGGCGGAACACTTGGGCGTTTGCCGCCATAGGATGATGTAGCATTCGCCCATGCGAAGGCACGATATGCCGTGGAAGGAAGTGATGATGAACCGGATGGCCGTCATCAAAGCCAACTCCGAGGACATCAAGCTGCTGGCGCGTCTGATGCGCGCGGAAGCCGAAGGAGAAGGAGAGCTCGGCATGCTGATGGTCGGCAATGTCGGGGTGAACCGCGTCCGGGGCAACTGCCTCGACTTTCGGAATATCCGCACGATTCCGCAGATGGTCTACCAGCGCCCGGGCGGATTTGAAGCGACGACGAAAGGATATTTCTACCAGAGGGCGCGCGAAAAGGAGATCCGGCTGGCGGAACGCGCCGTAAACGGCGAACGCCAGCATCCCGCGACGAACGCGCTCTGGTTCTTCCGTCCGACGGGTCAGTGCCCTTCCACCTGGTGGAATCAGGCGCACAGCGGACGGTTCAAAAGCCACTGCTTCTATGCGCCGTCAGGCAGCGATTGCCCCGGCGTCTACTAAATGAAATAAAGGAGGAAACCAAGCGAACATGTCCAATCAATCGTATGACGAAAACCGCCTTGGCACGCCGTACGCATCCGGCATGCCGGGCACGCAGTCCCCGTCCGGATGGTGGCCGACCGGTTATCCCGATACCGCGATGCCTTACGCAACCGATATGACCGGCGTTTCGCCGTTCATGACCACAGGCGGTTTTCCGGGCATGCCGAGCGACATGACCGGTGTTTCGCCGTTCATGACGACAGGCGGCTTTCCGGGCATGCCGACCGACATGACCGGCGTCTCGCCGTTCATGACCGCAAGCGGCATTCCGTCCGTGCCGAGCGGAGCCGGCATTACGCCGACGGGCGGCAGCATCGTCACGGTCCCGCAGGAAGAGTCCTACATCGAGAACATTCTCCGGCTCAACCGCGGCAAATTGGCGACCGTGTACATGACATTCGAGAACAACAGCCAATGGAACGCGAAAGTGTTCCGCGGCATCATCGAGGCGGCCGGGCGCGACCATCTCATCCTGAGCGATCCGTCGACGGGCACCCGGTACCTGCTGCTGATGGTCAACCTCGACTACATTACGTTCCAGGAGCCGATCAACTACGAATACCCGTTCCAGGGCGGCATCGTCACGCAGCAGACGCCGTTCAATACGACGCGCGAAAACGAGACGGAAACGGACTATACAGATCTGAACACCCAGGCGTGAACATTGCCGGAAGCAAGGCGGGACACGGCAGACCAGGGGGATTCGCTTGACAGCCTCATCTCCCGGATGCCGTCCGCTTCTTCCTTCGTGCCGGCTTCCCAGACCTCCACGAACAAGCCGGGTTGATCCGTTCCTTCATATAAATACATCTCCGGATGCGAGACCTTGAGGGATGCCATCAGGGCCAAATAACGCTCCCGGTTCTCCTCCGCAATCCGGTACTCCGCGAAACAACGATACATGAACTCCCCTCCAGCCGCCGATCAAGTTGAATCCGCGGGACGAACCCGGTACAATGGTAAGCATAGCAACCGGCGGAGGAGACGGCAAGAAGCCCGGATTCATCCGGGCTTCTGCAGCTTCATATGCTTCAGAATTGACGGGAGCCCGCCAATTGTTGTTCAGCGATCTGTACGAGGCGCTTCGTGATGTAGCCACCGAGCGAACCGGCGTCACGCGTCGCCATGTTGCCGTAGTAGCCGTCTTGGGGAATTTGTACGCCCAGCTCTTGAGCCGCTTCGTACTTGATTTGCTCCAGCGCCGCTCTGGCTTGCGGAACGACCAGCGTGTTGCTGTTCCGGTTTTGGCCTGCCATGGTTGTCGTCTCCTTTCGTCCCTTAAGCTGTAGTGTTGATGCAAGCTTGCAAGCTTATTATGCACCTCATCCGTTTTCTTATGCTTGACCATGCACAAGTCCCGAATCCGCCCAAGGAGAGACGAAGATGTCCAAAACCGCTTCCCTCTTGTTCGCTGTCGCCGCCGTCGTTCTGATGCTGGCGACGGGCGTCGCCATCAGCCACAACGGGTGGCTGGCCGCCCTGTTCTTCATCCTGACGTTCGTCGTCATCGGAGCCGGATTCATCTATCGGGCGAAAGCGCTCAAGCGCAAATGACGGAGCGGCCGGCGGAGATCCGCCGGCCGCCGCCCTTTTCATCCGGCGATCCGGTCAGCGCGGCGGCAGAAATCCCATCCGCTCTTTGGCCAGCGCGACCGTCCGGTTCGCGATTTCCGCCGCCCGTTCCGCGCCTTCCTTCAGCACGCGGCCGAGCTCCCCGGAGCCGCGGATTTCCCGATACCGCGCCTGCAGCGGCTCCAGCACCGCCACGACGCATTCCGCCAGCTCTTTCTTGAACGGTCCGTAGCCCTGCCCTTCGAACCGCCGTTCGACTTCTTCCACCGTCAGCCCGGCGCAATGCGCAAAGATGCTGATCAGGTTGCTCACTTCCGGCTTGTTCGCGGGATCGTATTTCACTTCCCGGCCGGAGTCGGTAACCGCGCGGGAAATTTTCTTCCGGACGACGTCCGGCTCGTCGAGCAGCGCAATGTAGCTGTTCGGATTCGGATTGCTCTTGCTCATCTTCTTCGACGCGTCATCGAGCGACATGATGCGCGCGCCGACCTTCGGCATGTACGGCTCGGGCAGCTTGAACGTTTCCCCGTAGCGCCCGTTGAACCGATCCGCCAGGTCGCGGGTCAGCTCCAGATGCTGCTTCTGGTCGTCCCCCACCGGAACCAGATCGGCGTTGTACACGAGAATATCCGCGGCCATCAGCGTGGGATAGACGAACAGCCCGGCGGGCACGGATTCCCTGCCGGCCGCCTTCTCCTTGAACTGGGTCATCCGCTCGAGCTCGCCCATGTACGCGAGCGTCGTCATGAGCCAGCCAAGCTCGGCGTGCGCCGGCACATGCGACTGGATGAAAATCGACGAACGCGACGGATCGACGCCCGCCGCAAGGTACAGCGCCGCCACCGATTCCGTCTGCTCGCGCAGCGCGGCCGGATCCTGCGGCAAGGTGACCGCGTGCAGGTCGACCACCATATAGAAGCATTCGTGCTCATCCTGCAGCTTCACGAAGTTCTGGATTGCGCCGATGTAGTTCCCGAGCGTGAGCTGACCGCTCGGCTGGATGCCCGACAGCACCCTTGCCATGCGTATCTCCCCCTTGACCTGAATATAAAAATCCCCCGCCGCAAGGGACGAGGGACCGTGGTGCCACCCTTATTCGCTTCGACGCCGCATGCCGGACAAGCGGACGGCGAAGCCTCACAGCTCCGTAACGGGGAGCAACCGGGAAACCATGGGCGGCATCCGGCCGCTTTCCGATTTCCGGCTCAGGGACCCATTCCGCCAGCCGCGATGCCGGTTTGCACCTTCCACCGGCTCTCTGCAATCGACAGTTCATGGCGTACTCTTTCCCGTCATGGCCGTTGGCAACATTATACCCGCTGCAATGCGAAAGTCAAGGCGGCTGCCGGCGATGGCCGCGGGCACAAATTTCGACCTTCACGTTCCATCTTTGGCAGATCTGTGATAGCATGAGGGCTGCAGGACTAGTTGTCGGAGGGACGGGATCACATTGGCCGAGTTGAAAGTGGCCCACTGTGCGATGTGCGGCAAAGTGTTTCAGGTCAACCTGCGGAACCTGTGCAATGAATGCGCCGAAATTCACGACCGCCGGTTCGAAGCGGTCGACCGGTATCTGATGAAGAACCGCCATGCGACGACCGAGCAGACGGCGGAAGCAACCGGCGTTCCGGTCAAGCAGATCCGGGAATGGATTCGGCAGAAGAAGATCAGCTTGGCGGCTCATCCGAATTTGACCGACGTCTGCGATCTGTGCGGCGGTCCTTCCCGGACGGGCCATCTGTGCGCCAAATGTTCCGACCGGCTCAGAAAGGACATTGACAAAATGCTGGCCGAGGAGCAGGCGGAGCGCGAACGCAAGCGCGAACACAGCTACAAGATGAAGGGGCAGGCCGAAGACTGACGAATTAGTGCAAAAGTGCCGGTTATGTATATTTCCTCCCAGGGCAGCCATACTAAGACCGCCCAAGGAGGTGAACAACATGCCTTCCAACAAACGGAGCAGCAACACGCTCGTCGTACCTCAGGCAAGCGCCGCGCTTGAGCAGCTGAAATATGAAGTTGCCCAAGAACTCGGCATCCAAATCCCGCAGGACGGGTATTACGGCTACATGGCGACGCGCGACACCGGGGCAATCGGCGGTTATATCACCCGCCGGCTGGTGCAAATCGCGGAAGAACAACTTGCCGGCCGATTCGCAAGATAATCCGGAAACGAAAGATGGAACGGGGTTCTCCGCTTGACAGGCGATCTTCAGCGGAAACCCCGTTCTTTGTTCATGGGTCAGCTGCCCCTTCATGCCTTGCCGCCTAGGCCAATTGGTTCGAGGATCCCGACGGCTTCGGCTGGTAGCGGAACATCCAGTTCGCCGTATTGTAGTTCGATTCGTACTGCACGCTCGCCGTCCATTCCCGGTTGCGCCGCACGGCAAAATCGAACAGGATCTCGCCGTGGGTCCAGTTCCGTTTCATCCGGAGCGATTCAACGGCCATCCTCCGGAATTCGTTCACCTGCTGAACCGTGAGTCCCCGTTCGTTCTCGAGGAAACGGCCGTTGACGCATTCGATCGGGTGATGGCGGACGCCGTATTTTCCGATCATGTTGTTGCGGATCTGGATCGTTACCGTTCCCGCCACCGCGTCAGTCAACTCCGGCTCCAGCTGGCGGAACACCTGGTCGATCTGCCTGGCGAGGGGCATGTCCTCCAATTTCATCATTATCCTCCTTTCCTCCCGGTTATGATAACCCTTCCATAGGGATTACAGCCTAAATTATACATCAATTGGCACTATGCGACAATATTGAACGTGTTTTCCCATTCCAAAAGTCCTGTCCACAAATTATTCGACAATGATAGACCAGATTCGGCTTCGGTGTTATAATATGGCATAATTCTACAAGTAAGGGAGCATTGCATCATGAGCTGGTTAATGAAGCAATCCATACGGACGAAATGCCTAATCGCCTGCTACGCGGTTGCAGCTGCATTCTCTCTTGCCATGCTGATTGCAGCGCTGGTCGGCGGCCAGGGAATTTTGCTGCCCCTTGTGCTGATCGTAGTATTATGTGCCGCTGTCTATCCTCTTGCGATCCTTTTTGAGAGAACGCTTTCAAGTTCGATGGACGAGATGCGCACGGCCGCATACCAGATCGCGAAAGGCGACTTTACCGTCCGGCTTGCGGGCGACGAAGACACGGGCGCTTCCAGCATCGCCCAGGCCTTCAACAGCATGGTCGAACGGCTGCGCGACATATTGCGCGAGACGTCGTCGATCACGAGGCTTGTCTCCGATGCAAGCCGCACCATTTTTGAACGCAACCAACAGCTGAAAACGGTCATGGAGCAGGTGACCATCTCGGCGGGCGAACTGGCCACCGGCGCGAACCAGATTTCGGAAGACGTCTCGCAGATGAGCGAGTCGATCAGCGAGATTGAGAGCAAGGTGGCCAACTACGCGGATTCGACCCGGCAAATGAATGAACGGTCCGCCCATACGCTGGAACTGGTCCGTCAGGGCCGCCAGGCCGTGGAGAATCAGACCGAGGGCATGCGCCGCAATGTGGAAGCGACCGAAGCCGTTTCCCGCACGATCGAAGAACTGGCGAAACATGCGGACGGCATTTCGAAGATTACCCGCTCCATCTCGGAAATCGCGGATCAGACGAACCTGCTCTCCCTGAACGCCTCGATCGAGGCGGCGCGCGCCGGCGAGCACGGCCGCGGGTTCGCCGTCGTCGCACAAGAAGTGCGCAAGCTTGCCGAAGAAGCCGGCGCGTCGACGAAGGAAGTGTTCACCCTCGTCCGCGGCATTGAACAGGGAATCAAGAATGCGATCGCCAACATGAAGGTAAACGAGGACATCGTCCGCGACCAGAACGAGCTGATCCGCCAGTCCAACGAAATCTTCAACGAGATTGTGAAGAGCGTGGAATTCATTTCCGATCAGATGGAAGCCTTTACCCGCGAAAGCGACGCCATGCTGGAGAGCGCGCGCAAGATCGCGGCTTCGATCCAGAATATCTCCGCCATCACCCAGCAGTCGGCTGCCGGCACCGAGCAGGTGTCCGCGTCCATGAACGAACAGATGGCCGCGGTGCAGTCGGTTGTCGATGAAGCCGAGCAAATGCAGCAGACGGTGCTGAAACTGCAGCGCACGATCCAGATTTTCAAAATTTGATATACTGTCCGATCCCTCCGCAGCCGCCTTGCATGAATCCGGCGTTCATGCCGCAAGCTAATGGCAGCACACCGCGGAGGGATCGCTTTTGAACTGCTTGCATCTTCCGAAATTATTGTCCGTCATGCTTGCGGCATCGCTCGTGGTGAACGGTCTGCCGCAGCCCGTACATTCGCCGGCGTCCGGGCCCGGAACGGGGCCTGGCGAAGCGGAGCGGACGGCGGCATTGCCGTCCGGGCAAGCCATTCGGCATGAAACGGACGCCGCCATCGGACATGCGCTGTTGGCAAAGCCCGGGCGGAAAGCCTGGAAGAAGCGCCGCATGAAGAAAGCGCGCTATTCCTGGGTCGCGCTCGAACAGCGGCATCCGGGCGCGTTCGTCACCCATGGACCGGTTCATGCCAAAGCCGCCGCGCTGACGTTCGATGATGCGCCCGATCCCCGTTTCACGCCGCAAATTCTCGATATTCTCGCCCGGCACCGCGTCCGGGCGACATTCTTTATCGTCGGCAGCCGCGCCCGGGCGCATCCGGAGCTTGTCCGGCGGATCGTGCGGGAAGGCCACCTCATCGGCAACCATTCCGATACGCACGCGCTGCTGACGAACAAGACGGCGGCCGGGTTCGAACGGGAGATCCGGCGCACCGACCAGACGCTGCTTGCGATCACCGGCAGGAAGCCGCGCTTCATCCGGCCGCCGTACGGCGAAATCTCGCCGAAGCAGACGGACTGGACGGCGCGGCGCGGATATATCGTGGTGAACTGGAATGTGGACGCCGTCGACTGGCGCAATACCCCCAGCCGGACGATCCTCGCGAACGTCCGGAAGCAGATTCGACCCGGCGCCATCATTCTGCTGCATGCCGGCGGCGGCCGCGGTCAGGATCTGTCGGGCACGATCAACGCGCTGCCGCGGCTGATCGCCATGCTGAAAAAGCAAGGCTACCGGCTGAACACGCTCGACGAGTTGCTCGGCCAGCGCGGCTACAGAACGTAAACCGTAATATACTGGACGCCGAACTTCATCGCCTTCGCGCGGCTGTCCGGCACGAAGATGTCGACTCGGTTCCCCTTGATCGCGCCGCCGGTATCCCTGGCGATCGCATACATGCCGCCCTGCGGCAATCCGTCATAGTCATAGCCGGTAATGTACAGCTTCGATCCGAGCGGAATGACATCGGGATCGACGGCGACCGTGCCGAGGCTCAGCGGATTGCCGAAGTAATCCACCGCTCCCCACTTGCCGTTCTCCTCGGCCGATGCCGTATAGGCCGTCGCTTTCACCTGGATCGCTTTCCGGTATGTCTTCGGCGTCTCTCCGGCTTTGCCTGCGGCGAAGGTGGAGACCGCCGCGGAAGCGGAACCGGTTGCGGCGGACCTTGCAACCGCGTTTGTTCCGGAAGACGCCGCCGCTGCCGCACCGGAGGCCGTGCTCTTGTTCCCGGCATCCGGTATGATCAATTTCAATCCCTTGTAGATGTTCAGCGGGTCGATGTCCTTGTTTGCCGCCATGAGCTTGTCCAGCGGCACGCCGAACTTCCCCGAAAGTTTCCAGAACGTGTCGTCGTCGCCCGCCGTGTAGACGGTCGCGGCGTCCGCGGCGCCCGGCGCGCCGGCCAGCAGCACACCGGCAGCGAGCAGCGCGGCCGAACCGCGGCGAATTTCCCGAAATTTCCTCTGCATCGCAATTCCTCCTCGAACACGAGGTTAGCACGTTGGCAAATCGCAATGTAAGCGGAAAGTCCTTCCACATTCGCGCCAACCCGCATCGGGAGTGGTTTATGAGAATTCTTTCAGGATTTGTCCACGCATGAAAAAAGCCGGGCACGCCCGGCTTTTTCGCTTACTCCAATCCGATCCAGTCCTTGCCCGCGCGCTCCCGCCAGACGCGCCGGATCGCTTCGACCTGCTCGGCGGGCAGCGGTCCCTTCTCGAGCAGCTTCGCGTTCTGCGCCCAACGGTCCGGGTTCGACGTGCCGACGATCGCCGTATGCACGCCCGGAATCGACAGCGCGAACCGGAGCGCGATCCCGACCGATTCGTCGAAATCGCCTTTCAGAAAATCATAGTCCAGCACCTGAAGCCGCTCCCAATAAGGCACCGCATACGGGTCCTCCGGCCGCTGGCCCGTCCGCCAGGCGACATTCGCAACCGGCCGCTTCACGATCACGCCCATCCCCCGCTTCTGCGCTTCGGGAAGCGTCAGGTCGATGGCTTCCTGGTCCGCGATGTTCACCGATGTCATGAGCGAATCGAACACGCCGGTCTGCACGGCGTAAAGCGCCGCGTCGGAGTCGCCGCTGTATCCGATGTAGCGGGTTTTTCCCTTTTCCTTGGCCCGCCGGAGCACTTCGATGACGTCGCCTTGCTTCAGCACTTCGAGACTGCAGCTGTGCAGATGAATCAGATCGACATAGTCGGTCTTGAGCCGCTTCAGGCTGCGGTCAATGCTTGCCTCAAGCACCTCCGGCTGCCAATGCTCGCCCGGCAGGCCGGCGGTATGGCCGCATTTCGTGAACAGGTAGTAGTCGCTCCGGCGGTGCGAGACGGCCTGTCCGATCAATTCCTCGCTCGTCTTGTAGCATTCGGCCGTATCGATGACGTTGAGGCCCGCATCCAGCGCGCTTCCGAGCAGTCGTTCAACCTCGGACACCGAAGCGCCCCTGAATCCGATCTCCGCACCTCCGAACCCCAGTACGCTGACCGTCATATCGGTATTGCCGTAGCGGCGCATTTCCATGCGTCAGTCCCTCCTTGCCGCAGCATGAGTTTACCCCGCCCATTATACCGCATTTCGACGCGGGGCATATAGGACGGCTTTGACCAAAAACAGGACACGCTTGAGCAAAATTCGGGAAGAAAAAACAGCATGGCGCATCTTAGGACTATTTTCCTGCAAAAGAAGGAATCTCCGCGCCGGTGTCGAATGCTAACATTCTGTCTGAGCCATTGTCGGAGGTGAATCATGAGACTGCTGCCTGGATGGTTTCGCAGACGATACACCCTGCTCATCATCCCCGAAGATTCCGACGCCAGCAGCAGAGTGCGTCTGACGATTGTGCCATTCCTGCTTGCCGGAGCCGTTTTCGGCTTGCTGGTTGCAAGCGCCATCATTTTGCTGGCACTGCGTTCGGCAGATGCGCTCCGCATTCAGGCGCTGCATAAAGAACTGGCGGAAGCCGCTGACGCATATGAAGCATCGCTCGCAGACCGCGAACAGTCGATCGCCCTGCTCAAGTCCGAAGTGCTTCGGCTGACCGAGGAAGCCGGCGCCGTAAGGCAGAAGCTCGAAGAACTCGACAAGCTGGAAGCGGAGATTGAGGCCATCGTGGAGATCGCGCTGCCGGGCGAGACGAACGGCCTTGCTTCTACATCCGCCGGCAGGAAAACGGCCGTCACGCCGCTCTCTTATGACGTCGGTGTGGGCGGCGAGAACCATCCCGTAGACGAGAACGGCCTGGCGGAAACCGAAGCTTACGGAAGCGTCGAACTGATGACTTCATTGAAAGATGAAGCGGAGCTGCTGCGCGCCCGCCTGGCCGCGAAGAAGGAAGAGGCGGACCGCGTGCTGGACAAGCTGCGGATGCTGCCGATTGCATGGCCGACGGACAGTACCCGCCTCACGTCCGAATTCGGTCTTCGGTCCGATCCGTTCACGCGGCGGCTTGCACAGCACAGCGGCATCGATCTTGGCGGAAATTCCGGCGAACCGGTCTACGCCGCCGGCGGAGGCACCGTAATTGAATCGGACTATAACCGATCGCGCGGCCATTATATCATCATCGAGCATGAATCGGGTTATAAGAGCGTTTATATGCATTTGCGCAAACGGCTGGCCAGCGCCGGCCAGAAGGTCGAACAGGGCGAGAAAATCGGCCTGCTCGGCTCGTCCGGACGGAGCACCGGTCCGCATCTGCATTTCGAAATCTGGAAAGACGGCCAGGCCGTCGATCCGCTGCCTTACCTGCAGCTGTTCAAGGAGGAGAAGTCGTAATGTTCAAACCAGGCAAGTCCAGGTCCGATGCCGCCGCGACGGACACCTATATCGGGCCGGGCAGCGCGTTCGAAGGCCGGCTTGAGTCGGACGGCAGCATTCGCATCGAAGGCCGCGTGACCGGCAGCGTGAACAGCAAAGGCGATGTCTCGATCGGCGAGACAGGCGTCGTCGAAGCGGACATCACGGCGCGCAACATCGTCATTGCCGGAACCGTGACGGGAAACGTGCAGGCAACCGAGAAACTGACGATCAAGCCGAAGGGCACGCTGACCGGCGATATTCTCACTGCCCTGCTTGAGATCAACGAGGGCGCCCGTTACGAGGGCACCAGCCGGATGATGCCCGCTGCCGGCGCTACGTCCGAGCAAGGCCGGGACGAGCAAGGCCGCAGCGGAGAGAAAAAATCCGCCCAGAAGCCGGACGGAGAGAAGCGGCAGGATCAGTCCCGCGCGCAGGAGCAGCAGCGCCAGGAGAAGCGCACCGGCTGATGAAGTCCATCCCGGCCGCATAACGCCATGATTTCCGGTCGATACTAATCGGGTCTCTGCTTTCCCGGAGACAGCTCGATTGCATCGCAACCGGAGGCGATGGCCCTATGCGGCAATCGGAGGACAGGCACGCGCCTGATCCGGAACACAAGCTGCTCAGCATGTTCCCTGAAGCCGAAGTGTTCGACATTCTGGACGCGTTCGGCGATCCGGACGGCGAGTTCGCGGAGGAACCGGGGGAAGCCCGGCGGATTACGTCATCCCGCGGCAAATCGGAGCCGGAGGCGGATGCCGTCACGAACGACGGTCCGTTCCCCGACGTTCCCGACGCCGACGCCGTCTCGGCCGGCAGCCCGGTCGATCCGGTCTCCCCGCCCGACGAGTTTCACGGCACCGATCTGCTGAACGGCGTCGTCCGGACAGCGGACGAAACAACTCAGGACCGGTAGCGCCCGCAGGCGCATCCGGTCCTGAGTTGTTCATGGCGGGACCAAGCCGCCGCCGCGGCTTCCCGCACGGCCCGCTCGTCACACGCTCTTCTTCGTGTAGCGGTTCGCATACGACGATGCCGCGTAGGATTCGGGCTTCACCCGCGCCGCATAGACGCCCATCGCTTCGACGCGGTCAATCATTTCCTTCACATAGCGCGAAGTCTTGTTGAGCGTCGGGTGCGTCCCGGCGTCGATGTCGATGAAATGCTCAAGCGCGGCTCCCTTGTAGATGTAGGGGAGCACGATTTCCTCCATTTTCCGCAGCGCATCCCCCATGAAATAACTTGCCACTTCCTGCGACAGCGTCGTCTCGTAAGAGAGCTTCTCCTTCAGCGAACGCAGTTCGCGCGGCACGATCGTCTGGCGATAGCATGCCCACGCCCCGCGACCGACCCGGCGAATGATGATGCCGGTTACGAACTTCGTGCTTCCGCGGTAAACCTGGCTGTCCGTGCCGACGATGAAATGATACACCGCCTTCGGATCTTTCGCCATGAAGGACAGAATGCGCGCCTGCACGTCGTCGAGGGACAAGCCGCACTCGGAAACGTTCTGGAACACAAGCTCATCTTGCAGCGGCTTGCGCGGTACTCGTGTCATCGGACTACCACCGCCTTGTGAGTCTCGGGAACGCTGGTGCGGAGAAGCTGCGAATATTATTGGATATGGCGGGATTCGTACGTCCCGTCTTCTTCAGTATAACCGATTTTGGCGCATGCTGCCTTCCATGATCCGCCGTTTGAACGGCGCCGCAGCATCAGGATCGGCCCGGCAGCCTGCGTTCGGCGAAGGCCGGACGGGGATGCCGGATCAGTCGCTTGAGGGAACGGAGAAGCCGCCTGCGCCTGCTGGAACGTGACGATGTGTACGGCCGGTCCTGCGGCTTCGCGGCGTAGGTTACGTTCGCATTCAAGCCCCTGCACCTCCTTCGATCCTGCGCTTTGTCTTTTATTATCCGTCAGAATCGCCGGTGGAACAAGACTTATTGCAAACGGAGATCTGCGATTAAAGGCCGTTTTCCCTTCATTCCGGCGTCCTGTGCGGACCGATGCTGCCAAATTTCTGCAACATTTCCGGTTTTGCTTGCGTCCGTATAGACAAACAACACTTGCCGCAACGGGGAGTCATTTCGTATTCGGGAAGGATGGGTGAACGGCAAATGAACAGAAGACGCAACGTTCTTCCGGCGATAGTGGCAGCGCTTGCACTGACCTTGACCGCGGTGCCGCATGCCATCGGCCAACCGGCCGATCCGCCGGATCGGCCCGCGCTCCGCGTCATGGCGGGCGGCGTGCCGCTCAAACTCGACCCCGCGCCGGTCTTCTCGGACGGCATTCTCCTGGCACCGGTCGGGCCGGTCGCGGAACTGCTGGGCGCGGACGTCGACGTCCGGATGGAGCTGAACGGAAAGCGCAGCATCATGCTCGTCAAAGGCGACCGGACGGCGGAACTGACGATCGGATCGAAGATCATGATCGTGAACGGCGTCGAAACGGAACTGCCCGCGGCGCCGGCATGGCGCAGCGGCACCGCGATGGCGCCGCTGCGCGCCGTCGCCGAAGCGTTCGGCGAATCCGTCGTCTGGGAAGCCGGCTCGAATACCGCGCACATCGGGCGCACACCCGAGCTGCCGGTCGTCGGTTCGCTGGAGAAGCTGCGCGAACTGCTGGCGGAGGCCGGGACGTCGATTATCCGGTTTCCCACGGCGATGGCCGTGCTCGGGGATGCAAGAATCGCGGCCGTAGTCGATCAAAAAGGCTCCGCCGATGCCTCAAGCGGCGCATCCCCGTCCGCGGGTGCCGGCTATGCGGGTGCCGACTATTCGAAGACGAATGTGCAGGTTGAAGGCGTCGATGAGGCGGATTGGGCGAAAACGGACGGCCGGTTCATCTATCAGCTCAGCGGGGGCCGCGTCCTGATCGCCGATATCCGGAATCCCGAATCGCCGCGGCTGGCCGCCGTACTGGACTACGCCGACGACAAGCACCGGTTCCGTCCGCAGGAGCTGTATGTCTCCGGCGGCAGGCTGGTCGTCATCGGAACGGCGTACCGGCAGAACGAGGCGCAGTCGGACCCGGCCTACGAAACGCAGCGGGATCTCGACGCGAAATCCAAGGAGATCATGATCTGGCCGCCGATTCAGGATCTGTCGTTCACCGCGGCCAGGGTCTATGAGCTGGATGGCAGCGGCGCGCCCCTCCTGGTGCGTGAACTGGAAATCGAGGGCCGCTATGTCACCTCCCGCATGGTCGGCAGCGCATTATATCTGGTGGCGAACAAGTACAACCCTGTCTATCCGCTTCTTGATCCCGAGACGGAACTGCGGCCGCAGGACTTCGAACCGGTATGGCGGGACACCGCCGGTTCGGATGAACCGAAGAGCATTCCGCTGAACCGGATTCACTATTTCCCGGACTCGCCGGAGAGCGGCACGCTGCTCATCGGCGCGGTCGATCTGGACGATTCCGGCGCGCCCATGCAGGTATCGGCCTATCTCGGTTCCGCCGGCACGGTCTACGCATCGGCGGAGAATCTGTACATTGCGGTTGCGAAGCACGACTGGCCGACGGATAGCTCCGGCGCCCCGAACCGGTCCGTTCAGCCGAAACTGCAGACGGATCTGTACAAATTCCGGCTGGACGGCGGCTCCGCAATCTATGCCGGCCAGGGCAGCGTGCCCGGTCATGTGCTGAACCAGTTCTCCATGGACGAATACGGCGGCCATTTCCGGATCGCGACGACTTCGGGCCATATGTGGGCGGAAGGCGATAATATTTCGAAGAACAATCTGTATGTGCTCGACGAATGGCTGAGGACGGTCGGCCGCCTCGAGGATCTCGCGCCGGGCGAACGCATCTATTCCGTGCGCTTCATGGGCAGCCGCGCATACATGGTCACGTTCCGCAACGTCGACCCGCTGTTCGCGATCGATCTGTCCGATCCGAAGCAGCCGGCTGTGCTCGGCCAGTTGAAAATCCCGGGCTACAGCGACTATCTCCACCCCTATGACGAAAACCATCTGATCGGGTTCGGCAAGGAGACGATCGAGATTGCGCCGCGCGACGGCCGCGGCGAACCGACCGCCTACTATCTCGGGATGAAGCTGTCGCTGTTCGATGTGACCGACGTGTCGAAGCCGATCGAGAAGTTCAAGGAAGTGATCGGCGACCGCGGCACCCACTCGGAGGTGCTGCAAGACCACAAAGCGCTGCTGTTCGACCGCGAAAGAGGGCTGATGGCGTTCCCGGTCGATCTGGCGGAGGTGAAAGAGGGGGCGCAGCGGGACGGCTACGACATCCCGCCGCACGGCGAATTCACCTGGCAGGGCGCCTATGTCTATCAGGTCGATCCGGAGAACGGGTTCAGGCTCAAGGGGCGGATCACGCATCTGTCCGAACAAGATCTGCTGAAATCCGGGCAATACGGATACGACTATACGAAAGCGGTGCGGCGGATTCTGTACGCCGGCGATACGCTGTACACCCTGTCCGATGCGATGCTGAAAGCAAGCGCGACGGATACGCTGGCCGAACGCGGTACGCTCCGCTATCCCGAGCCGAAACCGCCCGAAGCCATCGCCTACCCGGCTGATCCGATCCGCATCATGCGCTGAAATCCCCGCAACATGACAGCAGGGCTGCAATCCGGATGCGCGGCCATCGCGGCATTCGGAACGCAGCCCTGTTCGTCAGTTCGTAATCAGCAGCACAATGTCCTCGAACGAATCGCGGCCCTCGGCCGCCAGCTCGAGCAGGAAATCGACGCGGTAGCTGGAGACGAATTCATAGTTCTTCGTGTAGCATTGGACCAGTTCGACGGCCGTCTCCGGCGTCAGCTCCCCGCGATGCGCGGCGATGCCGGTCAGATGCAGCTTGATCATCGCGAAATCGACGGCAAGCGTCCGGTACAGCGTGCCGATGCGCTGACCGCTCCTCAGACCCGGCAGAAACGTGCCGTACACCTGATTGACCGCATAATTCTCGAAGAAATGGCCGTAGCGCGCGATGAACGGCGCCACATGCGCGGCGAACGTCTCCTCGTAATGACGGACGACCTGATCCGCGGCTTCGCTGCGCTGCGTCATGCCGCGCACATACTCGGCGACGCACCGTTCGTAGCGGCGGTTCCAGATCGTCCCTTCCAGCCGGCGCATCAGATAGCCGTTCAACATCCGGATCTGGAACGCCGTGTCGCGCGGGAAGGCGGCGTACTCGCGCAGATCCGGGTTGTCGGCGAGCCCGCCCGCCGCCTCGGCTTCGAAATCGGCAAGGAACGCCGGAATCGCCTCCGGATCGCCGACCGCGGCGAGGCGATCCAGCTCCTCGCACATGAGGCCGAGCAGGATGAGCCGATGCGGGAAGGCGTAGCGCCGCATTTTCAGCATGCGGATGATCGCGCCGCGGATCACCGCCGCATGCGGCATATGCCGCGCCGTGGACGGCGGACGGTTCACGCTCAGGTTCGGCGTGTGCACGTCGTCCGAGGTGACGAATTCGCAGGCGTCTTCATGGAGCAGCGCAAGCCGGGCCGCTTCCGGGCAGGAGAGCGCCGCCGAAATTTCGAGCGTGCCGCCTTCGGCGTTCACCTTGCGCGGATAAGTGGCGCAGGTCGCGCTGAGCATCGCTTCGCCGTGCTTCGCCTGGATCGTGCACAGTCCGTCGTCCCCGAGCATGGCGCAATGGCCGGTTGCGGGATTCAGCTCGAACGACGCGTAATCGCGGTCGGTGCCTTCCGTCTTCAAATTGAGCTTCGACAGAATGCGCCGGCGCTCATGCTCGTCCTCGATGGCCCGATACCGGTCATACGCCCGCCGGTCGACACTGATGCCCCACCACGCGCAGCATGTGTCTTCGCAGGCCGGCCCGATGCACCGGAACCGCTCCATGTAGCGCGGCATTTCATACCGTGTCTTCATGACCTCTCCTCTTGCGATGCGAAGTAATCCTCCAGCCCCTGCGCAATCGCCCGCGCCGCCGCGAGCTGGTAGCTTTCCGTCCGCGCCTGCCCTTCGTCCCGCTCATTCGTCAGAAAACCGAGCTCGAGAAGCACGGCCGGCAGGCTGTTCTCGCGCACGACATGGAAATTGCCGAACGAGATGCCGTTGCTGTCGAGACCGAGCCCGCCTTCGGCCAGCCGATGCTCGATCGCGGCGGCCAGCGGCTTGTCCTTCCCGGCGCTGTAGTAGAATGTCAGAATGCCCGAAGCCTTCGTCTCGGCCGAGTTGTAGTGGATGCTGACGAACGCATCGCCGCCGGACCGTGCGGCGATCTCGACCCGCTCCTGCAGGGACGGCTTCTCTTCGTCCGCCGTCCGCGTCATGACGACAACGGCGCCGCGAAGCTCCAGCTCCCGCTTCAGCAGAAGCGCGGTGGACAGGTTCAGCGTCTTCTCGTATGTACCGTAGGTGGTGCCGATCGTGCCGGAATCGTTCCCCCCGTGTCCGGGATCGACGACGATGACCCGTCCCCGCAGCGCATCGCCGGCCGGCTCACCGTCCGTCCGAAATCCGATGTAGGCGGCCGCGATCCAGCCGGCCAGTCCGCTCTCCGTCTCGATGCGGTACCACTCGCCTTCGCTCGCGATCACCGACACCCGGTCGCCCCGGTTCAGATGGCCTTCGATCTCGTAGTCGGTCCCCGGCCCCGTCCGGACCCGCACGGCATCGCCCAGCACATGGCCGGTGCGCACGGCGTTATCCGCCGTCTCGGTCTCCACCGGCTTCCGGGACGCTGTGCCGCGGATGCCCCGGCCGATCGCCTTCGGATTGGACGAGGACGGCGCGGCGTCCGTCAGCCCGTCCTCATCCGGCCCGGTGACGGTGCCGTCATCCGCCGGCTGCAGATAGTCCGAATGCGCCCATCCGGTCAGTTCGCCCGCCCGGACCCGGAACCATTCGCCCGATTCTTCAAGCTTCTCCACCACCGCGCCCTGCTTGAGCTTTCCGATCACCGGCGCGGTGAGCGACGGCTCGCCGCGCACGTTGAGAATATCCGCCGTCACCGTGTAACGGGATACCGCCGCGGACGCGGAGTTTGCCGATGCCGGAGATTCCGCGCCAGGCGCCGCATCCGCCGGCAGCCCGAGAACGGCTGCAAGGCAGCAGGCCGCCGCAACAAGAAACACTCTGATCATGGACACCCCGCCATCAGTCGACAAAATGATAGCTCTATTATAGCAGTCCGCCTCCAAATTCCGCCATCATTCCGATAGAAATAGAATAAAAGTCGGCGGCCGCGGCCGGAGCGGGCGGTTTCCCGGCTGCCCCGGTTCCGCCCGCTTCGGACTACAACCGCCGATTGTAGAGATAGGTGCCGACCAGCGCGGCCGCTCCGATCAGCGCCAGCGCACCGCCGATGGCGTATGCGTGGCCCGCGCCGAACAGCTGGATGGCGTAGCCGCCGGCGGCGTTGCCGACAAGGCCGCCCAGACCGGCGAAGGTGACCGCGAACGCCGACTGTCCGGTCGCCCGCAGCTCGGCGGGCACAATCGTCATCATATAATGAATGGTCGCCAGGAAGAACAGCGGGAACGTCGCGCCGTGCAGCACCTGGGCGGCGATCAGGACGGCCGCGCTGTCCGTCGCGCTGTAGATGAACCAGCGGATTGAATAGACGACCGCCGCGATGGTCATGATGCCGATGGCATTCCATCTGCGGAACAGCCGGCCCGCGAACATCATGGCCGGAACGGTGCTCATCGTGCCGAAGAACCAGGCGATGCCGATGATCGATTCCGGCGCCTCAAGTTCCTTCAGGTAAAGCGACAGCATGGAATCGTTCATCCTGTGCGGAATGCCGACGATGAGCACGATGAGCAGCAGCCACAACAGACGCCGCTGCATGAACAGCTTGCCAAGCGCCTTCAGATCGACCGGTGCCGGCGTCACCTTCGATTCGCGAAGTTGCAGCGCCGCCATGACGGCAATGGCACCGCACGACAGAAAAATGATCCACAGCTTGTCGATGCCGACCGCTTTGACGAGATACCCGACCGAAAGCGCCGATACGCCGACGCCGATTTCGCCCCAGACGCGCATGCGCCCGAACTCCCGGCGATGTTCCTGCGCGTAGGAGAGGCTGAGCGCTTCGGCGAGCGGCCCGATCGGGCTGCAGAAGAACATGTAGCACGCGTACATCACGATGATGAGCAGCAGATGCTCCATGGCGAACAGACCGGTGCTGGCGATCAGACAACTGATGAGCAGCAGGAACAGGATGCGTTTGACCGTTTTCTTTTTGTCGCTGATATATCCCCAGAAAGGCTGCGAGACGATCGAGACCAGGGCGCCGACGGCCATGATCGTGCCGATCTGGCCCGCTTCGAACCCCTTGTGCAAAAGATAAGGCGTCAGATAGAAGCTGACGACGCCGAACATGCCGAATACGATAAACATGAACAACGAGATGCGAAACATGTCCAAAAGGCCTCCCGAAAGCTGACGAACCTTGACGCACACAAGCTCTATCGTATCACAGCCGGATTGATCGAAATAGTCAGCCATTTGATATTTCGGCCGAAAAACGCAAAGAAAAAAACGGGAGAATCGTCTCCCGTCTGCAGCGCATCGGCCGCTTCACCCGGCGGTCGGGTCAACGCGACTTGTACCACTCCGCAAGCACCTGACCCGCCCGCTTGCCGTAGATGTCGAACCCGACATTGCGCTTCGCTTCGTGGGTCGGATACAGGCGCACGCTCCAGTCCCACCAGAAAAATCCGGAGAACCACGGCTGATCGCTGAACACCTTGAGCGCCGAGCTGTAGAAATTCGCCTGCTCGTCCTCGTCGAACGGCAAATCCCGGTGCATGAAATCCCAGGGCATCGCCGAGCAGCCGCGCGCGCTCCGGCAGCCGATCTCGACGAACACGACGGGCTTGCCGAACTTCCGGTGCAGCCGCTCCATCTTGTCGCGCACCGGCAGCCACTTCCCGATCATGTCCGCTTCCGTTGCGCCCGGACCGCCGACCGGGTAGTAGGCGCTCGTGCCGATCAGGTCGACCTGGTCAAACCACTCGACGCCTTCTTCCTTGCCGTGATTCGCGTTATAGATGAGGGGTCCGCTGTACACTTCGCGCACGCGGGCGATCGTCTTCATCCATCGCTCCGTCTGCGGCTCGGTGCCGATCATCTCGCAGCCGACGCAGAACACGTCGCAGCCGAGCTCTTCCGCGAGTTCCGCATAGTGAACCAGAAAATTCGTGTAGGATTCGAACCATCGGTCCCAATACACGGCCGCTTCCGGCGTGTGCGGAAACCCGATATGCGCGCGCCAGATGCGGTCCTTCGAGTTGACGACCGGTTTCAGCAGCACCTTCAGGCCGAGCTTCTTCGCCTCGCCCACGGCGTGCGCGATGTCGCGGTCGGTCACCGTGTAGCCGTAGTCGAACGTGATCTGCGTCGCATGCACATTCTCCTGCCAGGTCCAGAACGACAGCGCCACCCAGTCGCAGCCGTGTTCCTTCAGCTTCCGCAGCGAATCGGCCGCCTCTTCCGTCCGGTAATCGCCGCGCTTTCCTCCCCATCCCCAGGTCATGCCTTTCATGAACAACCGTTCCATCCGCCCGCTCCCCGCTAATGTCGTAATGCAACAAAGCTAATATATCACGGGCGCGGGCGTTCGGGAACATCATTTGCGTGCGCACGATGCGCAGCAGACCGCCATTCGCTTCACACCATCAGTTCGCAGATGTCGTTCGCGAAGGCGACCGGATCTTCAACCGGCAAGCCCTCAATCAGAAGCGCCTGGTTGTACAGCAGATTCGTGTAGCGCCGCAGCGTGTCTCCGCCGGCGGCATGGGCGCGCTTCAGCGACTCGTACACGTTGTGGCCTGTGTTGATCTCGAGCACCTTGTCCGCCCGCACGTCCTTGCCGTGCGGCGTCTGGCGCAGCACCTTCTCCATCTCGATCGACAGCTCGCCTTCCGCGGTCAGGCAGACCGGATGGGACTTCAGCCGCTTCGACGCCCGGACGTCCTTCACCTTGTCGCCAAGCACTTCCTTCATCGCCTTGAACAGCTCCTGCTGCTCCTTCGCTTCCGCGTCGGACGGCTTGTCCTGTTCATCCGGCTCGATGCCGAGATCGCCGCCGGAGATGGAGCGGAACTCCTTGTCCTTGTATTTCTGAAGCACCTTGACCGCGAACTCGTCGATGTCTTCCGTCAGGTACAGCAGCTCGTATCCTTTGCCCAGCACGAGCTCGGCCTGCGGCAGCTTGTCGATCCGCTCGACCGATTCGCCCGTCGCATAGTAGATGTATTTCTGATCCTCGGGCATGCGCGACACATATTCATCCAGCGTGACGAGCTTCTTCTCCTTCGACGAGCGGAACATCAGCAGATCCTGCAGGTCTTCCCGGTTCGCGCCGAATTCGTTGTAGACGCCGAATTTGAGCTGGCGGCCGAACGCGGCGAAGAACTTCTCATATTTCTCCCGGTCGTCCTTCAGCAGCGACAGCAGATGGCTCTTGATCCGGTTCCGGATATTCTTCGCGATCTGCTTGAGCTGGCGGTCATGCTGGAGCATTTCCCTGGAAATGTTCAGCGACAGATCCTCGGACTCGACCATCCCCTTGACGAAGCTGAAATGGTCGGGCAGCAGATCCGGGCACTTGTTCATGATGAGCACGCCGCTCGAGTACAGCTCAAGGCCTTTCTCGTATTCCTTCGTGTAATAGTCGAAGGGCGCCTGCTCCGGAATGAACAGAATCGCGTTGTAGACGACGGCGCCGTCCGCACTGATGTGCAGATACGTGAGCGGTTTGTCGAAGCCGTAACGTTTCTCGTAATAGAAGTTCTCGTAGTCCTCGGCCTTGAGCTCGCTCTTGTTCCGGCGCCAGATCGGCACCATGCTGTTGATCGTCTCTTCGGTCTTGTATTCCTCGTATTCGTTCTCCGTGCCTTCCTTCTTCCGCGTGCGGGTGACGTCCATCTTGATCGGATAGCGGATGAAGTCGGAATACTTTTTGATGATTTGCCGCAGCCGGTACTCTTCAAGGAACTCGTCGTAGTTGTCCTCTTCGGTGTTCGCCTTGATTTTCAGGATGATGTCGGTGCCGACCGTGTCTTTCTCCCAGGGCTCGACCGTGAAGCCGTCCGCGCCGGACGATTCCCACTTGAACGCCTTGTGGCTGCCGAGCGCCCGGCTGATGACGGTCACCGTCTCCGCGACCATGAACGCGGAGTAGAAGCCGACGCCGAACTGGCCGATGATATTGTGGCCGTCCTTCGCCTCGAACTGCTGCTTGAACGCGAGCGAGCCGCTCTTCGCGATGACGCCGAGGTTGTTCACCAGCTCTTCCTCGGTCATGCCGATGCCCGTGTCGGAGATCGTCAGCGTCCGGTTCGCCTTGTCCGGCACGATTTTGATATAGTAGTCGTCCTTGTTGAACGTCAGGCTGTCATCCGTGAGCGCCTTGTAGTAGATCTTGTCGATTGCGTCGCTGGCGTTGGAGATCAGCTCCCGGAGGAAGATTTCCCGCTGGGTGTAGATGGCATTGATCATCAGTTCCAGCAATCGTTTCGATTCGGCCTGGAACTCCTGTTTCACCGCCATGCGCCATTCCCCTTTCCGATCATGGTGTAAAAAATGAAACAGCCTCCCGCAGGACGCCGGCGCCGGACCGAAACTTGGGCGTGCCGTGCGGGAATGCCGTTTGATGCAAGGTGTTAGCACTCTGGTCTCGAGAGTGCCAATTTCTATATATCATACTTGTTTTCGGAGTGTCAACGCGGGGTGACAAGAATGATCTTAGCTAATTCTATATTGATATTAGCTAATTTTCCGGGTATCATATAGAAAACATTGGCGATTCGGAGGGGTGTCGATATGCGGGTGCCTTCCACGGAACTGCAGAACAACTTCGGCCGCTATCTGAAATTTGCCGAGGCGGGCGAAGAAATCATCGTGACGAAGAACGGCCGGGACGCGGCCAGACTGGTGCGGATCGAGCCTTCCGACTCCGTCGTTCGCGAGCATGCGTATTCTTACCGCCCGAAGAGCGAATGGGTGACCTATGAGGAGTACTTGAATCTCGTCGAGCAATCGGAGCAGCGGTACGAACTGATCGACGGCGTGTTGTACAATCTGGCCTCGCCGTCGTATGCGCATCAGGAGGCGGTCAGCGAATTGCTTGCGAGGTTTCGCCAATGGTTCAAAGGCAAGCCCTGCGTCCCGCTGACCTCTCCGTTCGACGTCACCTTGAAGAAGGCGGAGGACAACATCTGCGTCGTGCAGCCCGATCTGCTGGTCATCTGCGACAGGGAGAACATTGACGAGCAGGGCAAGTACCACGGCGTGCCGGCGCTGGTCGTCGAAGTGCTGTCCACTTCGACGTCCGGCAAAGACCTCACCAAGAAGACGGAACTGTACATGGTGTGCGGCGTGAAAGAGTATTGGGTCGTCGATCCGAAGAGCCGGACCGTTACGGTCTATGTTTTCGGACAAGGCGACATCGCGGATTATGTGGTTTACAGCAAGGATGACGAGGTGCGGTCGGTGACCTTCGAAGGTTTGGGCGTGCCGCTTGCGGAGTTGTTTGAGTAGAAATCGGGGCAAAGGTCGCCCTGACGGTGCAAATCAGAACGCTCCGTTTCGTCAGAAATTCGATTGATGCCGCTCGCGGAGAAATAACGATATGCAGTTTCGTTGGAACTTTCACCGGTGGAGCATACATCGTCATCTTGCCATCCACCGGTTTTCTGCGATACAGTCAAGCTGACGAAGGTGGAAATGATCGCTGCTTGCGGAAAGGAGCATCCCGATGCATCTCGTCACGGCTGAAGAAATGCGCGCGCTCGATCGCTATGTCATCGAGCAGATCGGCTTGCCCGCGGCGGTGCTGATGGAGAACGCCGCCCGCGCGGTGGCGGAAGCGGCGATGGCGCTGGGAGCGGAATGGTACGGAGCTGCGGATGGCCGGGGCGGCCTGGCCGCGGGCGGCAGTGCGGCTGCGGGCGGAGCCGGGAGTGCTGCCGGTGGAAGCGGCGCGGGCGGAGGCAAGGTTGCCGGCAACGGTGGGGCGCCGCACGGCCGGCCGCTGCGATGGCTCGTGCTCGCTGGCAAGGGCAACAACGGCGGCGACGGCATTGCCGCGGCGCGCCATCTGCTCGAGATGGACGCGGAAGCGTCGATTCTGTACGCCGAGCCGCCCGAGCGGCTGACCGGCGACGCCGCCCTGCAGCGCGACGCGGCCGCGAGGCTCGGCATTCCGGTGTCCGTCTACGCGCCGGGCGCCGTCGATTGGGGCAGCTTCGACGGCGTCATCGACGCGCTGCTCGGGACGGGCTCGCGCGGCGCGCCGCGCGAGCCGTACGCGTCCTTGATACGCGAGGCGAACGCGAGCCGGCTGCCGATCGTGGCGGCGGACATCCCGAGCGGGCTCGACGCCGACACCGGCGCCGTGCACGAGCCCTGCATCCGCGCCGCCCGCACGGTCGCGCTCGCGTTCATGAAGCGCGGGCTCGCGCTGTATCCGGGCGCGGAGTACGCAGGCGCCGTCACGGTGGCGCCGATCGGCATCCCCGCCCGGCTGGCGGACGCGCACGGCGTCCGCGTGTATCGCCTCGACGAGGCTGCCGTGCGCAGCCGGCTCGGCGTCGACCCGGCGCGGCCGAGGCGCGCGGACACGCACAAGGGCACCTACGGCCGCGTCCTCGTCGCGGCGGGATCGCCGCGCATGGCCGGGGCCGGCCTCTTGTGCGTGCGGGCCGCGCTGCGCGCGGGCTGCGGGCTCGCGGCGTGGGCGCTGCCCGCCGGGCTGGCGGCCGCGGTGACCGGCCGCGCGCCGGAGGCGATGCTGGCGCCGCTCGCCGACGGCGGCCGGGGCGACTGGTCCGGCGTCGCCCCGGAGGCGCTGGCAGCCGAGCTGGCCGGCACGGACGCGCTCGTGCTCGGGCCGGGGCTCGGCCGCTTCGCCGGCGACGCCGCCTGGCTGCGGCGCGTCTGGGACGCGGCCTGCGGAGCCGCGGGCGGCACCGGCGCCGGGCGCGCCGTGCCGTTCGTGCTCGACGCCGACGCGCTGAACATGCTGGCGGAGGCGGACGACTTCGCCGCCTGGCCGGGACGGCCGGCTGACAGCCCGGCCGTCCTGACGCCGCATCCCGGCGAGATGGCGCGCCTCGCCCGCACGAGCACCGCCGAAGTGCAGCGCGACCGGATCGGCATCGCCCGCGAGTACGCGACGCGCCACGGCGTCGTGCTCGTGCTGAAAGGCGCAGCCACCGTCACCGCGCTGCCGGACGGCACGGTGTACGTGAACACGACCGGCAATCCCGGCATGGCGACCGGCGGCAGCGGCGATGTGCTCGCGGGCATCATCGGCAGCCTGCTCGCCCAGGGCATGCCGCCCGGCACCGCCGCCGCCTTCGGCGTCTGGCTGCACGGCGCGGCCGGCGACCGCGCGGCCGCGGCCCGTCCGTCCCAGGCGTCGCTGCTGGCCGGCGACATCATCGAATATCTATAGCATGAACCCTCTGATTCCCGATCCCGAAGGAGGCCTGTCCATGCGCAGCATCCGCGCTCTGTTTGATCAGTTGTATTGGGCCGACAAGCGTCTGCTCGCGACGCTCGAGGCAGCGGGCCATCCGCCTGCCGCCGCCATCCGTCTGTTCGACCATATCCTGAACGCCGAACGGGTCTGGCTGACCCGGCTCGAAGGCCGCGACAGCTCGCATCTGCCGATCTGGACATCGCCGGACAGCCTCGACGGGATGCGGGAACGGATCGAAGCGCTCCGTGCGGCTTTCGGACGCTTCCTGTCCGCGCTCGACGACGCCGCGCTGGATGCGGTGCTCGAATACCGGAACCAGTCCGGCGTCCCCTTCCGCAACAAGGTGCGCGACATTCTGCTGCACGTCGCCCTGCACGGACAATACCACCGCGGGCAGATCAACCAACTGCTGCGCGGCGCGGGCCTTGAGCCGATCAACGTCGACTACATCATGTTCGCACGCGAACCGTAAAAAAGGAGATCACAACCATGAGCCAAGCCGAAGTACGGGGAAAATGGGCGCTGGTCACGGGTGCCAGCCGCGGGATCGGATACCGGATTGCCAAATTCATGGCGCAGCAGGGCTGCAACCTGATCCTGCACAGCCGCAGCCTGGAGCACACGCGGAAGATTGAAGAGGAAGTCAGGGCATTGGGCGTGGAGGCGTACAGCGTGGCGGCGGAGCTCGCCAACCTGGACGAAGTGGCCGCGATGCTCGATGCGATCGAGGCGAAAGGCACGCCGGTCGACATCGTGTTCAATAACGCGGCCGTGCAGATCGCCTACCGGAAAGATTACTACAATACGCCGGTCGAAGATTTTGAAGTCAGCTTCCGCATCAACTTCATCTCGGCCGTGATGATTGCGAACCGCTTCATTCCGAAGATGATCGAGCGCGGCTTCGGCCGGGTCATCAACGTGACGAGCGGCATCCGGAACGAGCCGGAGCAGTCGGCCTATGCCGCCAGCAAAGCGGCGCTGGACAAATGGACGAAGGATCTCGCGTCCCGCCTGGACGGAACCGACGTCATCATCAGCCTGACCGATCCGGGCTGGTGCCGGACCGATCTCGGCGGACCGAATGCCCCGAACGATCCGGACACCGTCATTCCGGGCATCTGCGTCGGCGCTTTCGTGAACGACGGCAAAAGCGGCCGCTTCCTGCATGCGCAATCGTTCACCGGCATGACGCTGGAGGAAGCCGTCGCCAAGGCGCATACGATGGAGCCGACGCCTTACGTCATCTGATTGCTCTGACGCTCACATTTTTTTCTCCGCAAGCCGCAAATACAGCACATAGAGCACGCCGCCGTACACCAGGGGCCAGATCCAGACGGCGGCGTTCTGCATGCTCAAGTCCGCGTCCGGGTTGATCAGACGGTCGACCACCGGCGCGACAGGCGGCAGCGGGATGAACAGCGGCGCGAAACCGCCGCCGATCTCCTTCAGAATGCCGTCGCGCGCAATCGACAGAATCAGGACGAGCAGCAGCATCGCGGCGGACAGGCTGCCTTTCCGGATGACAGGCTGACTCAGAATCAGCGCCGCAAGTCCCCCCAGCACCGCCAGCTCGACGTGCGCGAGCAGCGCCGTCAGCCACTCGCCGGCACGCACGCGCTCGTCGAAACTGCCCGCGGCGACCGGATAGATGAGCGCCGCCAAGCTGAGCAGCAGCCCGCATGCGAATACGGCCATCGTCTTGCCGATCAGATACTTCCGCACGCTCCCCGTGTGGACGGCGGCGATATGCTCCTGCGCTTCTCCGATCGCGCCGCAAAAGCCTGTCCCGATCCAGGCGGACACGAAATACAGCAGGACGGACGAAGCCGCGTAACTCCCCATCACCGGATTCGGACGTGCGGTGTAGAGCAGCATGAGGCCGAGCAAGAAGACCAATAGCGGTGGAAAATACCGATGCGACCGCAAGAAGACTGCCAGCAGATACGATACCAGACGCGGGAACAACCTAATTGACCCCCCATTGATTGCAAATCCAGTCCGACGTTTCCGCCTGAGCCGCCGCGCCGGCGCCCCGCTCCTGCAGCTCCTCGAGCCTTCCATACCGGATCACCACGGTCCGGTCGGCCCACGCGTTCTCGAATCCCGGCTCGTGGCCCGTCATGACGATGGCCGCTCCCTCCTGCTTGAACTTCACAAGCAGCCGGGCGAAATCCGCCTGCGAATCGGCATCCAGTCCGGACAGCGGCTCGTCCAGAACGAGCACGTCGGGACGGGCGAGCACCGCCTGCATCAGGTTGACTTTCTGCGTCATGCCTTTCGAGAAGTGCGTGATCGGTCCGGCGGCATGCATTTGGAACAGATCCATCAGTTCCTGAATGCGCCGCTCAAGCTCCGGCTTCGGAATGCGCCGGATGCGGCCCAGATGGGTCAAATATTCCTCCGCCCGGAAGCGGACCCGGGGGAAGCGCTCCGGCGCATAGCCGACGGTCAGTCCCGGGGCGCGGCGGACTGCGCCGGCGGACGGCCGGGTGATGCCCGCAATCAGTTTCAGCAAAGTCGTCTTGCCCGAGCCGTTGCGGCCGCGGATCGCCAGACCTTGTCCGCGATAAACGGCGAGGTCGATCTGCTGCACGACCGGCCTCCCCGCCGCATACCATTTTCCGACATTCCGCAGTTCGATCAAGACTTCCATGGTTCCTCCCGATCCAACATCGATTGGTCTGTCTCGTTGGAAACAGCATACCAACAGAACAAAGATTTGTCACTTTCCTGTCGGCAAATCGCTGCCTTGGGCCAGCCCCGATCCGACAGTCATTGCGCGCCGGACATGCTAAGATCATAACTCGACTACACCCGAACAGGAGCGATTGCGATGGAGCTCATTCAGGACCAGCCGTTTACGCACGAGACGATCGGGTTGGACGGGTTTGCTTTCGTCCGGTGTGCATTTGAAGACTGCGTCATCATGATCCGGTCGGAGGGGTATGAACTCGAGCAGTGCACGTTCCGGAATGTGAAGATTTTGATCAGCCCGGAGGTATCCGTCAAAGAGCTGGCGCGGCGACTGGCCTCCTGCCGCTGCGAGAACACGGTCTGCCTGTGGAATCCGGAAGGGGCGGTCACGGCGATGGCGTGAAGCGGTTGAAACGGCATGTGCGATGCGGTTATGATCATCGTATGAATCACTTTCCAGCATCAGGAGCAACCCGATGAAAAAGGTAGACGTTGCAGGCGCCGTCATTTTCAATGAGAAAAACGAAATTCTGTGCGCGCAAAGGTCCCCGTCGATGTCGCTGCCCGGATTGTGGGAGTTCCCCGGCGGCAAGATCGAGCCGGGCGAATCGCCGGAACAATGCCTGGTCCGGGAGATCCGGGAAGAACTGGACTGCCTGATCGAAGTCCATGAGCGGATTGCCGATGTGACCCATCCATACCCGAATCTGGTGGTAAGACTCATCACGTACAAGGCCAAAATCATAGAGGGAGCCCCGGCGCCGAAAGAACACGCGCAACTGGTCTGGCTCCCCCTCTCCGAAATGGCCTCCCTGGACTGGGCGCCGGCCGACATCCCGACCGTGCGGGCGCTGCTCGCGGACAACCACTTGGCGGAATGAGTCACTTGTCTCTCCGCTCAAAATGCAGGTGCAGCCGGTACAGAATAATTATTCGATCTTAAATTTACAAAAGAGCCATATCTGCCACAGAAACCGGCTGAAATGGCTTAAGAAGAAAACATTTCATCCTGCATGCCGCCTGTTGCGGCATGCTCTAATACATCATCACGCAACCTGTATCATCCTGTTTTTTTGGAAATTCAACTAGAAATTTGATGCAACAAGATTGGTTATTTGGGATGATTTAGTTAAATCAACATTCTATTCCTTCATCCAATCTTCATAATCAAGTCCCGCCAAGTTTATTTTGTAGCTCAAATGTATTATTGCTGGATGCATTTTGCCGTCCTTAAACGAGCTCGGTGTAATTCGCGGGAAATGATCATCCACAATATATCGGCGCATCTCTAATAAGCGATACTTTCTTCTTCGGGCGTAACTGCCGGGTTCGTATCCTAATTTTAAAAGAGTTTTCTCCAGCGTCCCGGCATTATATCCAAGACATTCTAAACGTTTAAACATGTCATCTATAGAGATCCCTGCAGAGGATTCCTCAAATCTGCAGTAAACTAAATACAGCGTGTCTGTTTCTTTATGTTTGAGCTGGAATTGGCCCGAGATTGTCGCGACTGTGTCATAGCGCATTGTAGTAGATTTCACTTCGTACTCTGCGCTGCCGCAAACAATATCATTTACACCGCCTGCGCCGCCGGTCCATTCCGGCTTTTCGCCCAGTTCAAGAAGTTTAGAAGTCGTCAGAAGCTCACCTAAAACTGCGTGCGGTGACTTCTCTCTTACACTGTTGCCGAGAAGATCTCTCCATCTACGCCACCAGTCCAGCGGGTCTGAAATAAGCTTTTTTCTTTCAGAGCCATCTGCTCCAGGGTCTACAAATTGTGCGCATATCGTTGAGAACTCCAGACGCAGTTGATCATCGTGACATGTAAGCAACAGCAAATGGTATATTTCATTATTCTTATCACGGAATGCAGAAGTCCAAATTCTAACACTCGAGAACCTTTCTGAGATATTTATTTCATTAGAAACCCGAACAGCGACGCCGTACTCCGTGTCCCTTTTTACGACCCATGCCTCATATCCTGGTGCCAGGCCTGATATCGGCACTCCATCATCTGGAGGACATGCGGCAAACTTTGACCTGATTTCTTCCCTAAGATCCATATAAAGCTCCTTTCGAGTACAGATCTTTTCCAATCAAAAGCGCAGACAATTGATCGGCTATTGCGTATGCAAGCAACGGCGGCACAGCGTTGCCGATCTGTCTGAATGCATCCCCCATTGAACATTGGAAAAGATACTCGTCCGGAAAAGACTGAAGACGAGCCGCTTCTCTAACTGAAATTCCTCTGGGTTCCCAAGGATGAATATGACTATATGTGTCAACGGATAAGTGTGCGACCAGCGTGTGTGACGGCTTATCCGGGTTCAACCGCTTCCATTTATCATGAAACTTATCTCTGTTATACGGGGGTACAATTTTTTTTCGAAGCGCTTGATAACGTTCAGGATGATCAGCTTCCGTAATGCCTAATTCATCGCATTGCTGTTTAAGCAGCTCCTCAGCAATCTCTGATGCATTAATGTAATTGTCATCCGGCTTCATGCGGGAAAATATTGGAAAATCCCTGGCAGTCCGTCTAAATCCATGACCCGTAACCCCATTTGAACCTGTACCTGTCCAATTTCTCATTAAGCGCTGATATGCATTCTGCGGATCAGTCGGATAATGCAGCATGGCATTGGGTTCATATAATCTGTATTTTGAATTCACGGTTGGAAACAGAGACGGAAGATCAGACAATGCCTCCTTAACCGTAATCCACGGGAGTGCGTCTTCTGCTGGTTCATTCGGCGGAACAAAATAGCGATTGGCAGACAAGCTGTTTATCCGCTGCATATAAATGCCGGATCTTCCATCCGGTGAACGATGCGTCGGAATCGGAAATTTGGGCTCGATTCCTTCCGTCTTCTTAATTGCCATTACAAACATTCGTTCACGTATCTGAGGCACGCCGAAATCGGCTGCATTTAATATGCTCCATCTCGCAATGTAGCCGGCATCATTTAACATCTCGCATACTTCTTCGGGTATGTTTTGATCACCGTAATTCATGGATTCCGGCACATTTTCCATGACAACAGCTCTGGCATCAAGTTCTAAGGCGATTCTTAAAAAATCAAGGTACAGCCTGCCGCGGGAATCTTTCAGGTAACTTCTGTCAGCTCCGAGAGACTTCAGTTTGCCTCTTCCGATAGCAGAATACGCCTGACAAGGAGGACCGCCGATCACGACGAAACCATTGCTGCTGTTATTCGATGCAACGGACTGGAGGAAAGAGCTGTCGATCTTAGTAATATCCTGGGCATAATGACAACTTTCTTCTCCGAATTTCCAACTCAAATTATACGAAGCCGTAGTTGTTGCAGATGGATCAATATCAATGCCGCCTCCGACCTGAAATCCAGCAGAGCGAAACCCGAATGCAAACCCGCCTCCGCCCGAGAACAAGTCGATAAGTACAGGAAGCTTTTGATTAACTTGTTTGAACTTCATAGAATAAATCCTCTACATAGCCTTGTTCTTGTCTTTCATATAAAGCAGGTTCAAGTACAGCCAGACGGGCTGTATTCAATTTCATAACACGTCTGAACAATTTCGATCCTCTGCTTCTAAGTTTGATATCCTGTTGACCATAATGTTTCATGATGGCTCGACACAATTCAATTCGATAACCTTTGGTACCCGAACGCTCAACTAATTGAACGATTTCATCCGTTGAATTGTGTTCAAGCACCTTGAATGTTGACTCCTCGCTGCCCTGCCAAGACAGGTAAACATACCACCAAAGCGATTTCAACCAAATTCTGCGCGACTGCGAATAAAAGCGCGAATGAGCCCCCGCCCCCCATCTCCAAAAGACTAGGTCAGGGAATACTTTGACTCCTAGAAAAATCCAAAATTCATCAGCGGCAGCCCGGCATACCGCCAAGCTCATCTCACGATTCAATATGGAATACAATTTCAACGCGAATCTCAAATCATATTGATATTCACGACCCTTGACCGATTGAATGCCGAGCATTTCCTTAATATTTTCATGTTCGGAAAGCAGCCTTTCCCGGAGATGCCTGTATTCAACTGGCACATCCAAGTCGATGGATTCCGGACTTTTCCACTGCTCAATCAATTGATAGAGCTCGTCACGCTTAAACTTCTTCAGCTCAGCCATGTGAATCGCCCGCTTTCCCGTCTAGGTATCTTCGCAGAGAATAAGCAAGTTTCTCAGGTGAAGAAGTATCCAAGTTGAATGTATCAATGAAGTATTTCACCGCAGCGCAAATACTGTCCTCGTCATAATCGCTTCGAGTCAGAATATTATTGTAATCCTCCAATGTCTTCATAATGATGATCTGTAAGGCTGAAGCAATAATTTCTTTCATCATCGGAGTGAACTTTTCAGCTTTGCCTGAATCAATCAACTGATAAGCGGGATGTCTGCTGTTGATTACAATTTTTACGTAATCACCGTCAAATGGATCTGTCCCAGGATCAATCCAGTTGCACTCTACCCTCCACAGCGGACCTGGTTCATTTTCAATAAATATCGGAAAAGCAGAACCGTTCCCTCGCAGGAAGAATGTCGTTTCCCCGAATTCACCGATAATTAAGCCGGATTTTTGGGCAAGATGACGCTCATTGGCCTCGGGGGTGCCAGGATTTCTGATGTATAAAATGACAGAGATCTGAAACTTATCTCTCAGCTGACCTTTGGAGAATTTACCGGAAACAACAAACTTCTTGCTGCCGACTCCTGCTCTAAAGCTGTCACCTGCAAATACCCCTCGCTGATTGGAGGCCTTCGACGACCACATCAAGGCAATTCCGATCTCAGCATCTGAACAAGCAACTCCGCCGGGACCAAATAAAAACGCAGGGTTGGTAATAATAACTTCTCTGCTGATAATCATATCATGCTGCTCTGTGTCGAACCGTTCAGACTCATCTCGTATAAACAGTTGTGACTGTATATGCTCTTGCCCCGGAAGCGGCTCGGTTCTCAATGGGCTAGTGCTTCCGTCAACAAGATAACTAAAGCTGCATTCGCCGAGATTGATGCCCAGCTTAGGCATCATCGCTTCTGTAACTACCGGATACATGCTGACTGCTGCGATACTCATGCGTTTGCAACCCCTCTAAGTGCATCCACTTTGATAGCAAGCCGGACACCGCGGTCTTCCGGCTTAATCCATATCGAACCTTTGATCACCTTATTGACCGCACCTTCAATCTCGATGCCGCAAAATCGATTGAACGTGCTGCTCGTTATACCTCTGAAGACATATCCGAGACTTTTTGCCGGAACTGCTGGATTTACTAATTCAAGCTTATCTGAAAGCTCATTCGACTGACTTTTTGCGTTTGCAATGCTGCTGAATAATGCTTTCTTGATAGATACAGGGAAAGGCGTGCCGACTCCGTCTCCACTTTCCCATTCATTGCCTTCGATATCTCCGGACTCTGTCTGCACGGCTAAAGATATCATAATTGGTGAATTTGCTTTTCCAGTAAACAATTCGAAATCAATGCAAAGCAGATCATCGTCATATCGCGGCGAGGATAAGCTGACAAACCGGGCATAAGTCCCGTTGACACCAGTTCTTCCTGGTCCGCCAGGCAACTTCTTGGAAGGCGATGGACCTCTGCCGAATCCTTCCGGCGGAAGCAGGAATTTTGCCAGCATCCTTCCCAGCACGGCATCTTTTTGCATTTCTTTGACTTCTTGTTTCGGACTCAAGATACCTGACATGCGTCTGGAAAGATTGGATTGAATCCGATGGACAATATCCAGATACTTTTTATTAGGTATCCAATCCGTCCAAGAAGTATGGTCGGCTTTTTCACAACCTCGAAGATACTCTTCGAGCAAAAACGGCTGCCCCGGCAAACGCGGATGTTCTTCGACCAGTCTGTTATTGGAATTGGCAATAAATATTCCGATGACATAGTGATCCTTGTCCGATTTTGGGATACCATCAACCCATCGGCCGGTGTATTCATACCCGACAATCATTCCAGGCTTTCGGGTATAGGCTACGACCGGCGGGTTAGTATCTTGCGGCAATTCCCTCCCCAAAATCTGGACCCAAGGAGACGGAAAATTGTCGGGAGGTCCCATCCGCAAATCCGTTCGGCTGAATTTGCCGAAGCTGATCCAACCGGCTTCTGACGAGTGAAGCACATTTCTAAGCCGAATTGATTCGCAATAAATATCCGGAACTGCCGGGGGCTCGCTATTCGTCATATGGGCCAGTCCATAATTGTATAAATCATGAATTATCTTAAATACAGGCAGGAACTGATCGACAGAAATAAGCTGTCCGTTGACTGCTGCCTTAAGCCACTTTCCATGAACATATTTCGGGTTCATCAATCTTGGTGCATACCAACGTTGCAGTGCAACCGAAATATATTCTTCATCGGAACTGTTCCACGGCGGCTGGTATCCCGTAGAATCTCCACCCTCAATTTCCGGCCTAAGATCATTGCGGAGAAATGGGATGATGACTGCGGTCCCTGTCTGAGTGCCTGTAAAAGGGCGCGCCCCCAAGTCATTAAGAATTTCATGTATAACAAACTCATCAGTCAACGGCATGGTTGATCCATTTGCCGCAAGTTGTCCCCACCATGCGATTCCGCGGTTGCTGCCAAGGTTTTTCAACAACGCGTCTGCTTTCGTCTCATCTTCAACCATGCATGCTGCAAATCTAGATTTGTAAATGCCGTCTTCGCAGATACGGCTGTAATAGAATACAATTCCAGCGCCGAGTCTGAAATAAACGGTTTTGCCCAGCCCCCAAGAACCGCCTGACCCTGCTTTCTGCTGTGGCATGCCTATTTGGTAAATCAGTTTGATCAAATTGCCATAATGCTCAGGCGTGCATTGACTTTCATGAAGAGGTCCCGTCAATCCATGCGTATTGCTGTCGCGGATTTCCATTAAACGGTACTCTCGCTCAGGATACCGAGCTGCAAGTCCGTCCTGAATTCCTTCCAAATGTTTAATCACTTGTGAAGTCTCGAAAGTCCGGATAAAAAAATTCACTTCGACTGCTCCCGGACCGTCCAATGCTGCATCTAGGCTGTTTTGAACGGCCTCGCGGACCAGAAGATCCAAAACCGGCATGTCATGATTTTGAAGCAGCCGTACAAGCGAACTTCCTGTCTCGGACATCCTCTCATGTCTAGCAATCTCAATCTTCACTGATATCCCCCATGTCGTCATCAATGATGCTGTCGATTTTCACGGTCAAAGTCTGAACCAAAGATTTGGTTCTAGTTCCCGGAAGCCAAATGCTGATTCCGATAATATCGGCCGGAACATTTAGATCTTCGCGGTTAGTAGTTGAATTATTGCGAGTCGAATTCGGCGCTTTCGAGTCCTTGTCAATTCGATACATGATGAGCAACGGAGTCCGTCCGAGCCCCGCTTTTTCTCTGATTTCATTTACAGTCTTGTTATCTGCTTTGATTTCTTTAGGAGCGCTTTCCAAGTCCTCATACAAATCCTTAGGCGCTCTAAGTACGCCGATGTTGACATAATCATCGTTCAGCGTCAGCTTTTTCAATCGGGAACGGTTAATTTTGCCGACTTTTCCTCCGGGAACAACCCACAATTTTTTAGAAGCCAGCCGCTCCAGTTTTGTGCCGCTGACAATTACATTCCAATCCGTATAACCTGCTTTCTCGGCAGACATTGCATACCAATCGCAGAATGTTTCCAATTGATTGAACACCGAAGCCCTTTCATGAAACTTATACTGGTCAAGCAGCAATCCTTTCTTGATTTTCTCAAATGGGACTCCGCGCCAAATCATGGATTCGCCGCTGCGCGATTTCTGTCCATTGCCCAGCGTATTCAAAAACGCATCTGCAACTGCGATATTATGCTCAAGCCAGTCCTTGTTTTCAGAGAAAACTACGGTCTGAATGTTGATTCCTGAAAAATCGATTTCGGCCGGTATTGCATTCTGCATCTTATTGGCTGAAGTCAATTTCAACTTCAATGTGCCGGGAACTGCTCTTACCCTGGGGCCGTATTCCGACGGCTTCGCACCGGCATACATAAACCTTTTCAGATCTTCTCGAAGATCATGCTCCAGTCTTGCGAGAAATTTAAACTGGCTGACCGTTTTTGCCGTCATCCAGATTCTAGGATACAATTCATATCCTCTTCGGTATCCGAACCATCTGCCCATCTGCATCAGTGAATCTGCTTGACTTGCAGGCCTCAAAAAATACGTGCTGACCAAACCCTCAATTGTCAACCCCCGGGAAAGCGTGCTTCCTCCTACGACGATGAACGCCGGTGCCGGAGAGGGGTACGGCTTCGTCGATGGTTCCGGGTAAGCCAGCCTGACAAACGTATTTTCATCAAATATCCCGTTATTCGCACAATTGTCAATGCAAAGGTGAATGCCGGAATGATAAGTCAGCATCTGATCCTGATCGAGCTCAATGTGCGAAATATGGGACATCAAAAGTTCGATCCCAGGCAGAATATCGTTAAATGAAGGATAATCCGCTATCTTATCCTTATCTGGATAAGTTTTATGCTGGTACCTGAAAGCTTCCAGCGAAAATCTCTGTGTCTCCCTTATCCAGACGATTCTGCAACGTTGCAATAAAGCTTCTCTGTTTGATTCATGGAAAAGCCCGCTTACTGCCTTTGCAACATAGAGGTGGTGCTGCTGCTTTTGGCTGGTATGAATAAGCATGCTGATCGGCTTTTTATAGCCGTTATGTCTCATTGCTGATGCCGCGCACAAAAACCAAGCAACAGCATCTAACAGCGTCTCCGGTATATTATTTATTCTTCCGGCATGCATTTCTTTTGTTGCACTTAGATCATCTTCATCAACGATTCTTATAATATCCAAGCCATCTGAATCTTCAATTCCTTCAATGCCGAATATCTGTTTAGGACCGAAATATTCTGGCGGCGGGTTTAAAGCCCAAATAAAATCCTTGGGATACAACGACTCACGACCGGATTCATTCAAAAAATTGGCATACGGCGTAGCCGTATAACCAATGTAATTCATCGCTTTCGGCCGGCTTTCTGCAGGTTTCCCGTCATGCGTTTTTCCTTCAACAAGGTTCACAATCAATTGATTGATGCGTGAGCGCTCATCCATTGAAATATCCGCAGTATTGACTCCGCCTTGATCCGATTCATCATCAATAACGATAATCTTCATTTGCGCAAGTTTTTTCGGGTCTGCATGAAGCCATTTGATCAAGTCTTCCAGCCGTTTCGAATGCTTAATGCAAACAGTAAAAAAACGGTCCGTACTGGAGTCGCTGAAGTTCAAATTTTGAGCCCGCATGTTCAAAGGGGAGTTTAAAGACAAATGTTCCAGCTGGTTCCATTTGAGCGCGCTGTTTTCCTTGTGCAAATCATTATACAACCTGGATTGAGTCTGCTGCCGCAGGTTTTCTATAGTTCCTGATAAAACAATAATCATGTTCCAGCCATTGTCCGCCGCCAAAGCCATAAGCGCAGCCATATTGGCTGTCTTGCCGGACTGTACATGTCCGACTACCAGCCCTTTGACAGGCTCTTGCCCCGTTGTATCTTGCTTTAGCTTCCTCAGAATTCCTTGAGTTGTTTTACCAATTTCCCGAATAGATTCATGCTTCCATCCATTAGCTGCAAGATGCTCTTTATAGAGCACCCATGAGGAGTTTTTTCTTGTCGGCATTTGAATAGGCGTATCTTCATTCTCATTGGTCAGTACCGTACCGCCGAATTCAGGCGTCAATTCCATTCGCTGCTCATAAACTTCTCGCGTCGAATCGACGATTTGATACCACAATTCAACTGTTATATCGGGCGGCCACGAATTATATATCACATTATCTTCCAGCTTTTCTCTTATACCTTCTTCATCAAGCTTTTTAAGTGATCTAATATCAGCCCAATCCCAGCCTTGTTCTACTCTGTCCCATATCCAATCCCGTATAATGTTGAACTTAGTGTCATGAATATCCACCACGGAACAGCACCTCAAAAAAAAATAATAGTCAGTTTATCCTAGTTACTTCGACGCACTTCCTTATTTTCCCTTGTCGTTTTAAAAAAATTCTCATTTTTATTCCGATACTTGTCGAAACGTTTGCTATTTCACGCCTTTTGCATAATTTCGTTTTGAAGCCAGCTTCATAGGGAGTCCTCAACTAGCAGCAGTTAATTCCTGGCTTTAACGTTTAAAAATGTGTAATTGGAGTTTATTGGTCATGAAAATGGGCAGACCT
>Ga0207866_1000494_pt1 | contig 56456 bp, 58 predicted proteins | sample HigsolmetaAR203D_FD_184835 | JGI IMG/M metagenome (GOLD analysis project Ga0207866, IMG submission 184835) | Ionic liquid and high solid enriched microbial communities from the Joint BioEnergy Institute, USA - AR20-3-D (SPAdes) (version 2) ...
AGGGTTATACCAAAAAGCTAGTCCCAATATAAGAACAAATGAACCTCCAAAACCACTGTAAAAGTGGGGTTGGAGGTTCATTGTTGCTTGATTTCACATCAAAAATGGGGGCTTAAAAATCCAAAATGGACTTTTGGGACAGCCTCTGGTAACCGACATCTTCTAATTCACATCCTCAAGCGGCGGCAAACTTTCAAACGGCGGAACGTCAACCATGTACAGATTTCCGTATCCGGACATATCGCTTGTAAACAACACCTTCGTGCCGTCAGGACTGAACCGCGGATGCACATGGAGTTTCTGTACGTGAAAACTGCCCCGGTGTTTGCACAAAATGCGCGGTCCTTCCATTTTGTCCCCGTTCTTTTTCCACAAGAACAGGCAATCCTGATATTTCGCTCCGTGATAAGCGCTGGCTTGCTGCCCGTCGCCCACGATGAGATGGGCATCGTTGGAATGAATATGCATGTTCTGGTATGGAAATTCAAACTCTTCCAAATCCGTATTGTCATAACGTACCGATCCGAGGAACTTGCCTTCTTTTTGTTCCAGATTTCCGGTGAAACCGTGATAACCGATCCGGATCCCGTCGGCATGCCAATATTCATGTCCGGCGTATTGACCGGGGGCATTGTCTCTGATTTTCCACACTTCCCGCGTTTCTATATTCAGCACCCAAATGCGGTGATCCACTTTTTCCCACGGTCCCTCGTGGCAAAACGTCAGCAAGTGAGGCTGGGTTGGCGAAGTATTGATATGTCCGATCCATCGCCGATCCTCATGAACAACCCGGGTTTCCCCGCGGTCGAGAGACAGCAAACAAATTTGACAATGGGGGCGCATGGCTTCCATTTCTTCAAATCCGGCATAACCGCCGGTACGATTCACAGACAACCTCTTGGACATGTCTTGCACAAGGGCGAAACATAAATTTCGCCCGTCTGCCGTACAACTGAGATTGCCAAACCTGTAACCGTCGGGACGGTGATAAATAACCCGTTCTTCAAGATTATCGAGATTCAGCGCAACAATACGGTTCTGCAAAGAAAAGTAAGCTTCATGTTTAAGCGGATTGACGAATGTGTTTTGCAGCCTGTGCGATTCTGTCCGGCCAAAATCGGTCAATTGCGTGATCCCGCCGCTGACCAGATCAAGACTGTACAGATTGGTGGCGTTCTCCCTGTCGGAGCAAAACAGCAATTTTGAACCGTTATCATACCAGCCGCAATTTGTAAAATAAAGGTGAAAATTATGCGCCATGTAATCGGTCCATTGAGTAACGGTAGCCCCACTGATATGATCCCGGTAGACCGAACGTTCACTCCCCCACTTTTTTCCTTTCCCCATAAAAGTTTAACTCCTTTCCCAAGCTGCGGGTAAAAATGTTCCAATCAGCTCTAGACATACGATCGTATTCAGCGACCATTGGGAAACATAATTGGTCGACATTCCCGGCACTTCCTCAACCGTTCTTATATATTCGGCTCCGTTTTCAATAGCAGTCGGTACTGGCAACGTTTTGTCCTGCAATAATATGTCCCAGGCAAGTCGAGCTAATTGCTTATCGTCGCGTTTCGCCGCTGCAAAAGCAACCATTGCCGCCGAATACACTGCACCGGACCAATTTTTCCCCCGGATTGCTCCCGACGTTCTCCTTGCTTTCTCTTCGTCGTCCAAGTGATAAAATTCCCCAAACTCCGCCATCATTTCTTCCCATTGTTCATCCCGCAACAACGGCGCCAATTCAAACCAAACTTGGGGCGCCCCCATACAAATGACAAGGTGGCGGATATAGTTATCGTTTCCTATCTCTTTTCCCATGTGATAGAGCTTTCCCGTCTTGGGATCATAACCGAAAGTCGGGCCCGTTAACAGCCGGTAAGGCATTTGTTTCAAACATGTGATTCCTTCCAGAATTTTATCCCGGTAAGCCGTATCTTCAAATCTTTCCCATCGGGTCATCCAATTTGAAGTGAACGCGGCCCAATCGGGTCCAATACGGGTGTGCGTGGGAAATTCATCTTTTGGAAAATATATGCGCATGGGATCGATGTTGAGTGTCGAATAATCGGCATCCTTGGCCTCATCCATAATATCGCCAATCCGTTCGTCGCCCGTCAAATAATAGTAAAACCGGTGCAGTCCCGCCATGCCGATTCGCGCCTCCTTGGCGCTGCAACCCCAATGAACCACATTGTGCCGGGAACCGAGACCCGCGTATTCGCCAATGTGATACAAATCCACCTCGCTCGTATGCCGCGTCATGGCTTCCGCCATTCTGAAAATGTCTTCCCTCCCCGTTCTCAGAAACATATACCAGAGCCACATATTGGGGACAAGTTCGGTATTCTGCCAGGCGCATCCGCCGATGTCGTAACGCCAGGTATGCCGTACCGGATCATAGCTGTGCATTACGTCGCCATAGTCCCAGAAACCGTACCATCTTCTCTGTTCGATTTCCTGCCGGTAAATCCGAACATAGGCCTCAAGCCGGTCCTCCAGCCAGGATGCGGCGGGAGTGCTGCGGTCGGGCAAACTCCATACCCCGAATGCTTTGGTTTGATAGTAATGCTTAGGCTCACATACGAGCAACGCAGGGGATTGGCAAGCCATAACCATGGCTTGCAGCTCTTCAAACCCCGGTGTGCGGTCCAGGCACCAGATGCGCAGTTCATTGGTGTTTCCTATGCCATAAGGCGTACTGCGCAATTCGTCTGCACCTTCATAAGACGATCTGACATGAGTGGAAGTATCGTAATGCCGCAAATCCATGGCTTGCGCGTCAGGTGACCAGAACCACACCTTTAGTTCGGCTTCCCCCCTCGACATATGGCCGATTTCTATGGAAGACGGATACTTCTGCCAAAAGTTTCTCATGCCAGCAGCCATTCCTCCCCCTTCTCCTCCGGCGTACACCAGTCCGCCGCTGCGGTGACCATGAGCCGCTTTAAGCCAGCAACATTCCTCTTTTGTTCTTTTTAAAACGGAATAGTGGTCGGAAGAGTCCTGCACGAGTTTAAAGCTGTCCCAAACCGCCGAATCATCCAACAATTCAAGAAAAGCGGAATCATCCTTTTCGTCCATCTCAATATACTGGCCGGCATGTTGCAGTTGATACAAATCTCTGTACTTGCCTTCAGTGCGTGTCGTCGCCAAATTTTTCGGAGACTCGCCAAAAAAACCCGTGTCACCCGCTATACGTACATGCCTGTTGTACAACGGTCCTCCAAGCGGAATCGAAAATGTTATTCCTATTCCTTTGATAAAATCTTGATGCGGATTACCGTCGTACAAAAAGGTATGCACAACTTTAATTGAATCCTGGTTCGCATAAAAATATAGGCGAAGCTTGAACGGAATCCATTCCCTGCCTCCGGCAACAAGCCGGTGCCTGCCTTCGATCCGGACGACCCCGCGAAGGGGGCCCCGTTGTTCGACGACCGCTTGGGTAATGTTGCTGTGAAAAACTTCTTCCCTGTATACCGGAACACCTGACGTCCGGTAACGCGCTTCTCGCAGGCAGATTAATTTGCTGCCGGAACAAACGGTGATGCCGCTCCGTCGGATGGAATCGATCACCATCGTACCCTGGCGGTGAATGCGGCAAACAATTTTCCCCGTATCGACTTCAATCCATTTTTCCATTTCTTTGACCGTCAGAACGGTATTCGGGGACGGCGGGGAACTCCTGGAAAGAAAATACATCCCCCTGTAAGTTTTTGACAAAGAAACGGCATGAGCAGTCCATTTTACGCTCCCGTCCGGCCAAAAAGCCGTCGGCCAACTTTGCACCGGCTCCTTGTCTCCCGACGGTCCAATGAGAGTAAAACTTTGATCACGCTGCAATTCCCCCTCCGCCCATGAAACTCCCCATGTAACCCCTGCAGGCAGGGAAGGCGGTTGTTGCAGCCATTTCAATGCAACGTTTTGATTTCCGGTCATCTTCAATCCACCCTTACTGTTTGCTGGCTTTGTACATCTCGTTCATTTCCTTGATGTAATCGTCTCCGCCACTTCTTTTCCAAAGGTCGATCTCCGCCTGGAATCCGGATTCGTCCAGTTGTCCGACGATAAATTTGATCCTTGCATCATTGACAATGTTATCGAGCTGGGTGCCCTTCAAAGCATATACGTTAGAGATGAGAGGTTCCGCCGGGTTTGCGACCACTATGCTTTCGTTCGCTTTCTGAACGTCCTGTACTTTTTGCCTTAGCCGGGTCATCACCGGTGGAATTTCTTTTCTTTCAGGCAAAAACATTAACAGTTGGCTTAAACTGTTCATTTCCGGCTGCAAGGCAACATTGGATGTCAACAAGGAAACGGCCGCCCCGTTTTCGAGCCTGTAATGTCTGTCTTTGATTCCGTTGGACAGCAGGACTTGCATCTCCTCGTCGTTTAACTTGTCGAGGAAAGCCAACGTTTTCTTTAACTCTTCTTCCGTTTTTACCGACGATTTCGGTATGGCAAACATCCCGTTGTACCCTGTTGTCGGAAGGTTTCTTAACCCTTGCGGTCCTTCTACCGTCCCGATCACGTCCATAAAATCGGCATCCGGATTCGTCTCGTGAACTTTGTCGATAATTTGCGTGCTCCTGTCCGTAACATCGACGATCACTCCCGCCTGGCCGTTGATCACCGGATCGTTCCATAAAGCGGAATCCATCACCGCGAAATCCTGGTTGATTAATTTTTCTTCATACAACTTTCTGAAAAATTTTAGCGCATCCATATATTCCGGCGTTAAATGCGCAGGCACCAGGTTTTTGTTTTCATCTTCTCCCCATTTATTGGGAGCGCCGAACCAGGTTTGCATAATATCCCAGGGACCGGGGTATTTGGTCACGACCATTCCGTACGTATCGTCTGCTCCGTTTTGGTCAGGGTCCTGGTACGTAAATGCCTTCAGCATATTGTAAAAATCGTCGACCGTCTTCGGTTCTTGCAGGCCCAAATTGTCAAGCCAATCTTTTCTGAAAGAAATCCCCATTCTTCCAAGCGGCCTGGCGCGATAAATCGCGTAAATTTTGCCGTCAATCGAAATGTTATTCAAAACGATCTCGTTTGCCCGGCTTAAGTTCGGATAGTCTTTCAAATACGGGCCAAGCTCCCAAAATGCGCCGGATCTGACCGCATTGATAAAACTTGTGCTCCTTGTTTTCACCAAAATGATTTTGGGCATGTCTCCCGAAGCCATCGTAATGTTAAATTTGTCTTCATATGAAGCATCGGGCACCCAAATAATGTTCAATTCGGTGTTTGTGTACTCCTCCAGTTCATTCACAACGACTGAATCGTTTCCGGGAAGATCCGTATGAAATGCTGTCACCATAATATCGATGTTGAATGGGGGTTCGGCGTTTCCGGTACCGGTTGCCGTCGCATTTCCGCCACTGCCGGTTTCAGCAGGCTCCCCCCCAGATCCCGCAGTTGTTCCCGACGAGTTGCAAGCCGCCATCACAGACAAACATAACACCGCAATACAAATCACGGATACCAGACGCCTAAACTTTTGGCCACGTCCATTCATGCCGATTCATCCTTCCTTTTCATTTGTAAAATAAGAAATCCGCTTTTTACCGGTCCCGATGAATCCACTATCCTATCCTTTGACTGATCCGAGCAGCACCCCCTTGGCAAAATGTTTCTGCAGAAAAGGATACACAATCAAGATCGGTACAGTGGCAACGACAATCACCGCCATTTTTATGGATTGTTGGGGAGGTTGAACAAACGTAGGATCCAGTTGCGTCATATCCCCAATCGTGCCTTGCGACAACATCACTATCTGCCTCAGCAGCACCTGCAAAGGCCATTTTTCCGCACTGTTAATATATAGCAATGCCTGGAAAAAATCGTTCCAGTGGCCTACGGCGTAGAACAGAGTAAACGTGGCCAGCACGGGTTTGGACAACGGTAATATAATGCGCCACAACACACCGATTTCCGTGCAACCGTCTATTCTTGCCGCCTCCTCCAGTCCCGCCGGCAGCTCCTGAAAAAAATTTTTCACGATGATCAAATTAAAGGCGCTGATGGCTCCCGGAAGGATCAGTGCCCATAGCGAATCCAGCAGCCCGACCGCCTTTACGACCAGATAGGTGGGAATTAAGCCTCCGCTGAATAAAATGGTGAAAATAACCATATTCAACAACCAATTGCGTCCCATCAAATCCCTGCGGGACAACGGATACGCCATCGTAACCGTAAACAGCAAATTGACCAGAGTGCCGACGACGGTAACATAGACGGAAACCCCCATGCTTTTGAAGATCGTGCCGGAAGAAAAAATATATCGGTAAGCATCAAGAGAAAACGTTTCCGGAATCAGAAAAAACGCTCTTCGGATTAACTCTTCATCCGTCGCCAATGAACCGCCGACGATGTATAGAAAGGGAATTAACGTAATCAATGCGAAAAATGCAAGAAATACATAATTGAAACAGTCAAACAGGATACCCGATGTGCTGTTAAACTTTCTTGGCATTGTGCGTTTCCCCCATCCCAATCTTCTCGAGATTAATAAAGCCCGGGCTGTCCCATTTTTTTGGCCAAATAATTACTGGTCAGAACCAGGAAAATACCGACCAGAGACTTGAACAGTCCGACTGCCGTACTGTAGCTGAATGATCCTTGCGTGATGCCCACAAAATAAACATATGTGTCAAATACATCGGCCACGCTGCGGTTTAACGAATTGGTCATCAGAAAAATTTGTTCGAATCCGTTGTCCATAAAACTGCCCAACCGCAATATCAGCAGAATGACGATCGTACTGCTGATCGAAGGCAACGTAACATGCCATAATTGGCGCAATCTTCCCGCCCCGTCCACAATGGCGGCCTCATATTGTTCCAAATCGACGCCGGCCAGCGCCGCCAAAAAAATAATCGTCCCCCAACCGCATTCTTTCCAGATAATCTGTAAGATAATTAACGGCCGGAACCAACCGGGATCGGCCAGAAACTCCATTTTTTCGCCCGTTAGCGCTTCCAGCAATTCGTTGACTATACCTCCTTGTGTGGTCAGGAAAACATAAGTTATGCTCACGACAATCACCATGGAAATAAAATGCGGGATATAAACCAACGTTTGGACCGTCCTCTTAAAGAAAGATATTCTGACTTCATTCAGTAATAAGGCCAACACGATCGGCAACGGGAAATAAAAAACGACGTTATATGTGGCCAGCAGCAACGTGTTGCGCAACAGCCTGAAAAAATCCGGGTTTATAAAAAAATTTCTGAAATGCTCAAAACCGACCCATTCGCTTTTCCAAAAACCGGCATAGGGCTGATAATTTTGAAAGGCAATCAACACTCCCCACATCGGCAAGTACTTAAAAATCAAAAAATATAAAATGCCGGGCGCAAGAAGCAGATATAACCATTTATCCCGTTTAAACCGGCGAAGCCAGTGAGGATGAAATTGACTTTCCGTTTGTTTCTTCAGCACAGGCTTTTGCTCTGAAAAAGTGTTTCCCATATGCTCTCTCCCCGCTTATTCATTTAGACCGGATCATACTCGTTTCGAATGTATAACATTTGCCGTATCCCGACAATCGTACTTTTTTGGCGGGGCGGAACAATTGTTGCAATTTATGAAACGCAAAACATTTGGACTTTTTTGCCAAGTAAGAAATTATTGGTCTGTCTTGTTTTCTCTGCTGACAATTGCTAGGATGAAACTGAAACAATCCATATTATGGAAGGAGATCGCAACATGGCCGTTTTCGATATTCGCGATTTCGGTGCGGTTGGTGACGCAACGGCGAAAGACACTGAAAGGATTCAGGCCGCAATTGATTGCTGCGCAAAACAAGGCGGTGGAACGGTGATTGTTCCGGGAGGGGTATAGAACCGGGGGCCAGGATCGTAAGCAGCATGGAGGAAATGGATATTGGATCTTTCCGAAAATTTCTGCATACATGGTTGGACGACTTTTTCATTCATCCACTTCAGCATTTTTTGCGGTTCCTTAATATGCGACAGTTGGTCGTACATATTGACTCCATGATAAAGCTGACAAGGATTTATTCCGACATGCAGAATTTCGTGTTGAATGCTACCCAACAATTGCAACATCCCCTGCTGCACGGCAAATTGTTTGTTGCCGCTTTCGGATAACTGGGCCAGGAACCGTTTGATAAGATGGGCGGTATGTTCTTGGTTGCCCATCCGCAACGATTGAATGATTTCCTTTTCCAAATCAAACGGGTAGTTGACTTCGTCTTCCACGACAGTAAAGTCGGGATCATCCAAATCGATCCATTGGTTTTGGTCTTCGAAGATCCGATAGCCGATCGCTTTCTTCACCTCTTTAAACATATAGGGCACTTGTGCCAGTGATCTTGCCGGTTTACTCACAGTGATCGTTACACGCAATCTTAAAATTCGGTTAATGGCCCGGGTCAATTCTTCGCCAAGACGAAACAGTTGTTGTTTGGCCTGGTTAGACGAAATCACAAACAAACCGACAGACAAATCATGAAAATTGATAACATGGAACTGTTCAAGGTGGGTTGCCGCCAACTCTTCGATAATGTTGGCAGATGCGAAAGTAACCAACCCTTCGTCACCGGCGCTGAACCGGTTGTCCTGTGCGGAAAATCCGGTGAGTTGAATATTGATCACTACAAACTGTTTCCCATCGACCGTCCAACCGTAATATTTCATCCGTTCCAGAAGATCGCGCTCTGTATAGGAAGTTAAATTCCCTTGCAGCAATTGCAATAAAAAGCCTTCTTTGACTTGCGGAAGTTGCTCCTCTAATCTGCTTTGCAGAACCTTGCTTTGTTTGGTTAATTTAAACCACTGGACTTCAAAAATTTTGAATTCATCATGTTCGCTTGTTCTCTGTTCAACAGTTTTCTCATCCGAAAACAAGCGAAGCAAGCGTTCAACAGGCGAATATATTTTTTTTGAAACAAACCATGACAAACAAAGCGCCAGACATATCCCTGTGAAACTAATGACAATCATCAGTTTCGACGAAAAAACGAGAGGGGAAGTTATGACTGAAATCGGCGCGGCGGTTACATAGATCCATTGGGAATTTAAATGCGGAAATTTACTGTATGAAACGGTATAACTTGCTCCTTTCCACTTGAACATAAACGAGCCTTGATTGGTTAAGTTGTTCTTTCTGTTGTTTTTACTTAACACTTCATCTTTTAAAGCGGTTTCAAATTCTGTCAGTTTTGTTCTGCCACTCGCCGAAATCAAAACTTCATTACGGTTATTTACAATGAAAGTACTGCCACCGTTATAAGGGCTCAATGTTTTTAACAACTTAGCCACTTTTTCACGATCCAAAAAAGTGGCTAAAAACCCGAACGGTTCCGCACTTCCACCCGGAATTTTGTTGACCAACACCAAAGAAGCGTCACCTGTCCTTCCGGATTCCGATCCAATTTCGGAATTGGTCCAGTAAATGCCTTTTCCGCGTTGCAATAGCCTGGCGTACAATTCGTTGTAGACTCCGGCTGTCAGTTCGGTATAATCCGGTTTAAACAGCAAAGGACGAGTTTTATGTAAATACAACTCCACCTTTTTGATAAGCGGATTGGACCCTTGCATGACCAGCAAAGTTTTGTTCAAATCTCTCGTTTCTTGAAAATAGTGAATGAAATCCAGATCAATCAATCGATCGCCAAATCTCGGTTCAAAAGCCCAGTGAGTCAAATTCATCTCCAAATTTGTGAATTGATGGTCAATATTTTCGGTGCGAAAGTATGTCTGGTTTTGGTGAACGAGGAGCAGTTCATTTTCAATTTGCCTTACGACGATCCAATAAATGCTTCCTCCGATGATTAACCCCGGAATGCTGGCGCTAAGTAAAATGAAAATTAAACTTTTCCGGTAAAATATTCCTTTTGGTTTTCGTTGCATTAATGTCGGATCCATGAAACATTTTTTCAAAACATTCAACATTGCTTGGAACACAACTCTTCACCTTCCCAAATAGAGTGCCATTTTCCTATTCCACAATTCGGTTTCATAATCCTCCCGACAAAAAGGGCTTTCAAGTTCGTTACAAGGAAAGCGACCAACCGATGAAAGCGCCCCAAAAAAGTTGTTTCGGAATAAATTGGTAAAATTTTACATTTCCATTTTGTCTTTCTGCGTTCCGGGGAACGCGAAATTCTTTTTTTTCATATCAAAGCCCCGGTACCTCCGGGGCTTGCGGAATAGCGGTTCGCGTCAAAACTGAGGGACGGGCGTGCGAAGTTTGTTCAGCGTTTCGCGAATGAACGCCGCCTCGTCGGCCGGCATGCGCGACGAAACGTAATTGCCGTCGACAACCACCTCTTGGTCGACGTAGCGGGCGCCCGCATTGATCAGGTCATCCTTCAAAGGAGGGTAACACGTCAGTGTCTTGCCTTTGGCAAGACCCGCGCTGATCAAAATTTGCGGCCCGTGGCAGATCGCGGCAATCAGTTTGCCCTGACTGTCCATGTCGTTGACAAACTGCTGGATCTGCTTATTGAGACGCAGGTTTTCCGGCGACGATCCGCCCGGAATCACGACCGCGTCAAACTGGTCGGCCTTCACTTCGTCTATGGACGCATCGGCCGTATACATTGCCTGCTTGTTCTTGCCTGTCAGTTTTTCACCTTTTTTCAGCCCGATAATGACCGTTTCGTGGCCGGCCGCTTTGATCGCTTCGTACGGTTTTTGCATTTCCGAGTCTTCAAAGTCGTTGGCCAGCAGAAAAGCGACTTTCTTCATCGCTGTCTCACTCCTTTTGCTTGGATACCCATATCGTTGCTTTGATCCCCATATCGTATATTGCCCTTACTGAGGTTCATGGAAACAAGTATTCCGCACAGCAGGGAAAAACCGGATAACGCTGTCGTTTTCTTTCAGCATCCGAATGGGTCCAAAAAAATGAACCTCCAACCCCGCTTTTGCGGTGGTTTTGGAGGTTCATCTTTGCGCTTATGTTGGGACCGGTTTTTTAAAACATTTCCAGTGAATTATGAAACATCACCTTTTATGCTCCACCAATTCCCCTCGCTTACGAGCAACGGCTGTAGCCGCAGTTCGTGCAGTTTTTGCAGCCTTCCATGTTGATGAGGGAGGCCGCGCCGCAGGACGGACACAAATCCGGAGAGAACGGTTGGCCGCTCATCGCCGCAGAAGCGGAAACCGTAACCGGATCCGGTGCGGGCGCCGGAGCAGGCGCAGATTCGTGCACGGCCGGCGGGGACAACTCCTGTTGCTTGTTCTCGATATGCATTTCCAGCGCCTTGGCGACGGCATCGGCAATCGACTCGACACGGTTGGCGCCGAAACCGATCGCACCGGAACCGCCGATCCCTTTCAAATGCTTGATCAGCAGGCTGACCTTGTTCCCGTGGTCGCCGTAGCGCAAAAACAGTGAACAAACGCGTCCCAACGCCTCCGACATCGCGAATACGTCCGATCCCGCCTTGCCGACGTTTAAGAAAATTTCTCCCGGTGTGCCGTTCAAATCGTTGATCGTAATATAAGCCATGCCGAACGGCGTATTGATCTTGTACGTCGCGCCGCGCAAAATTTGCGGACGGCGTTTGTATTGCCGGTCGAAGACTTGTTCGGTCTGTTTGTCGATCCGTACCGACAGCGATTGGGACAGAGCGTTCATGGAGGCGGCTTCCCGATCGGCGGTTGCCGCAACGGAACCGGCGGCCGGCTGGCTTACAGCCCCTGCCTTCTGAGCCTCTGCCTCTTTCTTCTCTTCTTTCTTCTCCGTATGCAATACTTGGGTATCCCGGCTGCCGTCGCGATAAATGGTGACCCCTTTGCATCCCAATTCGAAAGCCAGCTCATACAATTCTTTCGTTTCTTCAATCGTAAAATCGGCCGGACAGTTGGCCGTTTTGGATATCGAACTGTCCACCCATCTCTGGATGGCGGCTTGTACGCGGATATGATCCTGCGCGGTCAAATCCATCGCCGTCACGAAGTATGGCGGCAAATCCTGGTCGGGATGCGCATCCTTCCATTCCTTCGCGATCGGAACGTATTGCTTGTCGAATCCGAGACGGCTCTGGCGGTAATATTCAAAAGCAAAATAAGGTTCAATGCCCGTCGACGTGCCGACCATCGTGCCGGTGCTGCCCGTGGGCGCCTGGGTAATGACGGTTACGTTGCGCATGCCTTTCGTCCGGATGGCCTCCCCTACTTCCGGATAGACGGACAGCATATTTTTCATAAATCCGCTCTGCAAAAACTTCTCCTGGTCAAAATGGGGAAAAGACCCTTTTTCCTCGGCGATCTCCGTGGAAGCGAGGTAAGCTTCCCTGGCGATAAACCCGTACAGACGGTCCAGAAATTCCAACGACTCCGGACTGCCGTAGCGGATTTTCAGCCTGATCATCAATTCCGCAAGTCCCATCGTGCCAAGCCCGATCCGGCGTTCGCCCTTCTGATTTCTCTCGTTTTCCTCGAAATGATACGGCGTCTTGTCGATGACATTGTCGAGAAAACGCACCGAATAACGTACGACCTTGGAAAGCTCGTCCCATTTCACGTCATCCTGGGCGGCATCGTAAAACTTCGACAAGTTGATCGCCGACAAATTACATACGCCCCACGCCGGCAGCCCTTGCTCGCCGCACGGATTGGTGCAGATGATCGGATTGAAATACCAGCTGTTGGACATTTGGTTGTAATATTCCATGAACACGACGCCGGGTTCGGCGGATTTCCACGCCGATTCGATGATCGTATGCCAGATGTCGCGGGCTCTCAAGGTACGGTATACTTTCACCGGCTTGCCGAGCTGCTTCCATTTCTCCAGGTTGCCGTCCCATATCTCATTGTATTCCGGATCGTCCGTGTCCGGAAATACGAGATCCCACGGCAAATCTTCTTTGACCGCCTTCATGAACGCGTTGCTGATACAAACCGAGAGGTTGGCGTTCGTAATTTGTCCCATGGTCGATTTCACGGTGATGAAATCCAGCAAATCGGGGTGCCAGTCGTTGATCATCAGCATGAGCGCGCCGCGGCGGCTTCCTCCCTGTTCGATCAGGCCGGTCGTATAGCTGAACAAACCGCCCCACGAAACCGCGCCGCTGGACGAACCGTTGACGCCCCTTACCAGCGCGCGCCGCGGGCGCAAGGAAGACAAGTTGATGCCGACGCCTCCGCCGCGCGACATAATTTCCGTCATTTGCGTCAAGGTTTCCATAATTCCCCCGCGGCTATCATGCGGCGAAGGGATCACGTAGCAATTGAACAGCGTCAGCTCGTCGCTGGCATCCGCGCCCGCGGCGATCCGTCCGCCGGGCACCAGTTTCCAGTCGTCCAAAATATAGCGGAACTTTTCTTCCCACTCCTGCCTTTTCTCCGGTGTCGCTTCCACCGAAGCCATCGCCGCAGCCAGACGATCCCACATTTCCTCCGGCGTTTTCTCCACCGTCAACGTCAGTTTGTCTATCGTCGATTCCACGGTCTCGCCGCTGCGAAGTTTTACGGTGACGTTCCTCCCTTCGCGGGCGATCACTTCACCGACTTCTTTGGCGGGAAACTTGGGATCATCTTTGGTCAATACCAGCACGGTATCTCCGACTTTTGTGTTATTCGTATCCGCATCTTTCATCGCGTACCTGTCGAGAAATATTTTCTCGCTTAATCCTTCCAACCGTTGAAGCTGCGTCGTTTCCAAAGAATTTTACCTCCCAGATCGGCGGCAGACGAACGGATTTCGTTTGCGCCTAGCGTAGTGAAAGTTTACACAATATGTAGTAGTCCATAACGATTATACACTACTACATATTGTGCTTCTAATGATTCAGCGGCGAAATTTACCATGTAAGTCGAACCAATTCGTCTCTTGCTTCCGTTTTCTACGCCACACTCTCTTTTTTATCGAATACATTTCTGCTTTCGCGTGAATTTGTGCCTTCAAGGAAAAACAATCATGAGGATACGGCTTTAATCGGATTTTTTTAATGATCTCTCCCATTATACCACACATATGTTCGCATAGAAAGCGCGCGCGTTTCCCTTCGCAAATGTTTTTCAATATGTTATGTTGCAATGTTATGTTGCAATGTTTAATGTTGGGAAAATGGTCGGCGAAACCTTTTTTTGACGGAATCCTCATTCCCGCTTGTTCAGCTTGTCTTGCAAAAACGCGACGCTTTCCGGCACCCGGGATTCGTCCAGGCCGTGCAAAATCAGCGGAACGTCCCGGGGACATTGCTTAAGCAGCGACAAGTAATGATCGTAATCCAGCACGCCTTGCCCTGCCGCTACGTAAAGCAAAGTGTCGCCGGGAGCCACATCTTTCGCATGCGCCAAAATGATATGATCCCCCAGCAGGTCAAACGCGCGGTCCATCTCCCCGCGCATATCCGGCCGGTTTCCGGAACCGAACAAATTCGCCGCATCCATCACCACTTTGAGCCGCGGCGATTGCATAAGATCCAGCAACGTTTTGGCCCGCTCCGCATTGCTGACGACGTTGGCGGGTTCCGGCTCGATCGCCAGCGTCAGTTGATATTCGTCAGCGATCGCCAAAGCTTCCTCCATGGAAAATACAAGGTCTTCCCACGCTTCCGGCGCGGCATTTCCGGGGTGGAACCGCCACATATTATCCGGATCCCTGCTTCCCGTACACAGCGTAATGACCGGCGTTCCCATTGCGCGGCATACGGCCGCCAAATTTTTCAGCCGGTCCAGCCCCCGCCTTCTGACCTGCGGATCGGGATGGGCCATGTTGTACGTGCCGGACACCGCACAGACCGTTATCTTTTTTTTGTCAAACGTTCTTTTGGCCTCCTCCGCCGCCTCCCATTCCGGCTTTTCGGGCAACGTAGGCAAACCGAGACATGACATATTCAACTGTATGAGGTCCAAACCGTGCTCTTTCACCGCATCCAGCGTTTCTTCCAAAGAACGGCGGACGAACGTTTTGGCAAAAATTCCGATGTGCATGTTGTCAAACACCGCCGCCAACTTCCGACAGGCGGACCGTATCTCCAGACTCGACGGAACGGGCGATCGCCACCATCGCGCGCATGGCCGCGATTCCGTCATCGATGCCGGCGCCGGCCATCGGCTTGTTATGCAAAATCGTATCGGCGAACCCTTCTACCTGCAGTTTGTAAAAATGCGCGTCCTCCCCCAACGGACGATGGTACGACCTGTCTTTTGCGGAAAAGATTTCTACATCGCTCGATTTGAACAGCCAGGGAAGATACGTCTTCCCAACGACGCTGCCATGCTCGCCGTAGATTTGAAACCCTTCATGCCAATCCATGCGGACGGCAACGGTCAAATCAAGATGACCCACAAAGCCGCCGGCAAACTCGGCAATGACGGACCACGAATAAGCGCCAAATTTTCGCGTAAGCCATGCTCTCACGCTCACGATCTCGCCTCCGAGATAGCGGGCCGTATCCACCAGGTGGCTTCCGTGGGTCAGCATGTAATACCGGACTTTATCCTCTTTCGGATTGCCTTCCGGCCTCCTCGCCTTTGCGCTTAGCACGGGAATGGGCTGAAGGTTGTCCGTCATGGTATAGCGGTAGTGCGAATCGCAGTACCACGCTTTGAATGCCAGCACTTCCCCCATTTCTTCCCGGATGAAACGTCTTGCGCTCACGATGCCGGGGTCAAACCGTTTCATGTTTCCGACTTGCAGAATCAGGCCGGTTTCCCTGACTTTCTTCCCCAGCGCTTCGCATTCTTCCACCAAGACGCCGAGCGGCTTCTCCACCAGTACGTGCTTGCCCGCATCCAACGCCCGCATGGCGGCTTCCGCATGAAATTGATCGGCAATGCCGATAATGACGGCGTCCACTTCGGGATCGGCCAACATATCCGCGTAATTGTTATACGAAACTTTGGGCTGATGAATCTCCCGCATCCTGGCAAGCAGATCTTCCGCCACGTCGCAAATCGCGTACAGCTCCGCATTTTTCGCTTTTCGGCACGCTTCCAGATGAGCGAATTGAGAAATCGGGCCGCAGCCGAGCACCCCGATCCTAAGCCGTTTCTTCGTTTTTTCCATAAGATCCTCCAACAGGGACAAAGCGTTCCTTCATATCTTTTACTTGCCGTACGGCCATTACCGACTTTCCTTTTACTTGCCGTACCGTTGCTGGTATTTCCATATTCCGCCGATGCCAAAGAAGCCGATGCCAAAGAATTATTGATCATTATAAGCAATAACGGCCGCCATTACAATGACTCCTCCGGCCGATCCTCCGAATTTTGTCCGGATAAATAATTCTTGACTGTTGAAAAATATGTAATATTATACAATTATGGTATATATGTATATGACTACACCTTAATGTATCGAGGTGAAAATTTTGAAAACGGTCCCAATAAATACCGGAATCCCCTCCCCGGTAAACCGCATGCGGAAAGCAAGAACAAAAATCGGCAACATGATCAAGCCCTATCTGTTTCTTCTGCCCTGCCTGTTTTTCGTCGTTTTGTTTACATATTATCCGTTCGTAAAAATCATTTATCTGGGCTTTACTTTGGTGAACATCAACGGTGACCCGGTCGAGTTCGTGTGGTTGGAAAATTACATCGAGGTTTTTAAAGACGAGTCGCTGGTGAAAACGCTTTTAAACACATTGAAATATACCGTCATCACGATCCCGGGCACGTTTGTCATCAGCCTCGTTCTGGCCCTGCTGGCCGAAAAAAAACGGCCGGGAAGCAAAATTTACCAAATCATGTTTGCGTTTCCGATGGCGGTGTCGATGTCTTCCACCGTCATGATTTTCCAGTTGCTGATGAATCCGACCATCGGCATGTTGAACTATTTGACAGGACTAAATATCGACTGGTTCGGCAGCGAAAAGTATGCCATGGTCGGGATCGCGATTCTCAGCACATGGATGGGAATCGGCGTCAACTTTTTGTTCCTTCTCGCTTCACTCCGCAACGTTCCGGATGACCTGCTGGAAGCGGCCAGTCTGGAAGGGGCGAACTACGTTCAGCAATTTGTGAAAATTAAATTCCCTCTGATCACTCCGACCGTGTTCTTCCTGTTATGCACAGATTTGATCGGCGCGCTGATGGTTTTCGGCCCCGTGATGATTTTGACGCAAGGAGGCCCGATGGGAGCGACGGAAACGATGATTTATTGGATGTATACCGAAGCGTTTGACCGCGGGAAATACGGTTACGGCAGCGCGGTAGCCGTCGTTATTTTCATGATCGTCATGATCTTTACGTTGCTCACCTTTATTTACGAGCGCAGAGGGGTGCATTACTCTTGATCCGTCAAAAACTGGTCACGTTCTTCATGCCGGCGGTCTGTATCCTGACCGGACTTGCGGTTATTTTTCCGGTGATCTACTGTCTTGGGGTCAGCTTCATGAGCCCGGATCAGTTAAGCACGTACCCTCCCAAACTGTTTCCCAATGAATTTTACTGGGAGAACTACAAAATCGTTTTCACCTCCACCCCCATTTTGCGGTTTATGTGGAATTCCTTCTTCATCGCCTTTGTATGCACCGTGGGAAGACTGATCACGAGCAGTTTGGCCGCCTATTCGTTCGTATTTTTTGATTACAAGGGAAAACATTTCTGGTTTCTGTTCATCCTGGGAACGATGATGATTCCGGGGGATATGCTGATCATCACCAACTATATTACCGTCGCCAAATTGGATCTGATCGATACCTATGCCGGCGTCATGGTCGTCATGCTGGCCTCGGCGGTGTATATGTTTGTTCTTCGCCAGCATTTTCTGACGATTCCGAAAGAATTCAAAGATGCGGCGTTTGTCGACGGATGCGGACATTTGCGGTTTTATCTGAGCGTGGTCTTGCCGGTGTCCAGACCGATTCTTTCCTCCATCTTTATCGCTTCGTTCATCAATCTCTGGAATACGTATTTATGGCCTTTGATGGTGACCAATGCGGAAGAAATGAGAACCGTACAGGTCGGTATTACGATGCTGCAGTTCGAGGAAAGCATGGTGTACGGTCCCGTCATGGCGGGGGTCATCGTCATCCTGATTCCGTCCATATTTGTTTTCCTGGTGTTCCAGAAACAATTGGTGTTCAGTATTACATCCAGCGGTATCAAAGGATAGTTTCCCAACATCCTTCGCAATCTCATTTCTTCTCATAACCGGGAGGTATCGCCATGAACATGACGATCAAAGTGATGACATTCAACCTGCGCGTCGCCGTTTCTTTCGACCCTTTCCGTTGGGATCAGAGGAAAGAATGGGCCGCCCAAATCATGGAACGCTATGCGCCGGACCTGATCGGAACCCAGGAAGCGACGGTTTCCATGTTGACGTGGTTAAAGGATCGTTTTTCGGATACTTATGATATTTACGGTGTCAACCGGACCGTTTCCGGAGCGGGAGAATTCAGCGCCGTATTCGTAAAAAAGGACACGTTTTCCATCCTCAGAAAACATTCCTTTATGCTGTCGGAAACCCCCGACATCATCGGCAGCAAAGGATGGGATGCCCAATGCGAAAGAATTTGTTCCTGGGTGGAATTGACCGAAAAAAACGGCACGGAACCCGTCGTCAGATTCTTCAATACCCATTTGGACCATATTGGAAAAATCGCCCGAAAGGAGGGGCTCAAACTTATATTGCAAAAGGTCATGGAAGAAAACAGGCGTTATCCTTTGCCCGTCATCATTACGGGGGATTTCAACGACGTCCCCGGGAGCGGGCTGCTTGAGGCGGCAAAAGACATGTTGCCCATGGCCAGCTGTTACGACATTTTATCCGAAGAAGAAAAGAAACAAACGCTGACTTTCCATGGATATCGCGGCGGCACGACAGGCAGTCCCATTGATTACATTTTGTGCGATCAACCCGATGCGTTCCTTTCGACGACGATTATCAGGGATCGCTTTCAAGGGGGCTATCCTTCCGACCATTATCCGGTCATCTCGCAGCTGCAAATTTAACCCGGACTAAAAAAACTTATGATGAAGGAGGTCATCATTCATGAAAATGCGTATCCTTTCTCTTCTGACTGCGATCGCTTTCATTTTGGCAAGTTGCGGCGGCAACAACGGGGGAAACAGCGGCGGATCTTCCTCCCAGCCGCAAGAAAGCGGACAAAGCGGCTCCCAGTCTCAGGGAACCGTCAATCTGACGTTCTGGCATGCTATGGGCGGCACGAATGAAGGCGTTGTCAAACAGGTAGTTCAACATTTCAACGATACGCTTGGCAAGGAAAAAGGCATTTCCGTAACGCCCGTATTCCAGGGAACCTACCAGGATCTGATGAAAAAAGTGAAAGCCGCCGTCCAGGCGAAAGATTCCAAAAATTTGCCGGACATCGTGCAAGTTCCCGCTTCGGACACCGCTTATATCAAGGATATCCCGAGCCTTGTTCCGGCGCATGTGCTCATCAAGAGCGATCCTTCTTTCAATACGGACGATTTGGAACCGAATGCCCTGGCATCCTTCTCGTTTCAGGGCCAGCAAATCGGAATACCGTTCGCCAACTCGACAATATTGTTGTACTACAACAAAGATATGTTCAAAGAGGCCGGACTCGACCCCGAGAAGCCTCCGGCAACGATCGACGAAATGGGGCAATACGCGCAAAAACTGACCAAAAAAGACGGCAATCAGGTCACGGTATGGGGCTTTTCCAGCACGCCGGACCTGTGGCACATGTCCAGTTGGATCGGTATGCAAGGCAACGGCAGTTACATCGGCAACAACAAAAACGGGCGCGCCGACACGATGACCGAAGTCGTCTTCGATAAGGAAGGGACGATGAAAGCATTTTTGCTGGAATGGAAAAAAGCCTACGATTACGGCGGAATGCTGACCGGTACGGAAACGAACGCAACGGAAGAGTTTGCTGCGGGAAAACTGGCGATGTTCCTCGCTTCAACGGCTGCCTTGAAGGGAGTGTTAAATGCGGTCGGCGGCAAGTTCGAAGTCGGAACGGCTTTCCTGCCGAAGGTGCACGAAAGCGATAAGGGCGGAGTTGCGGTCGGCGGTTCGGCATTGTACGTCATTGACCGGAAAGATCAGGCCAAAATCGACGCCGCCTGGGAATACATCAAGTACAGCGTTTCGCCCGAAACGCAATTTACCTGGCACTCCAATACCGGCTATTTCCCGGTAAACAAAAAAACGTATGACTTGCCGGAGATGAAGCAACATTTGGAGAACAATAAATTGTTCCAAACGGCGATCGATCAGTTGCACAGTTCTTCTCCCGAAACCCAGGAACCGATGTTCGGTGTGCCGACGGAAATCAGCACGATCATGAAAGAAGAAATCCAGGCCTTTGTGTTAGGCAAGACCGACGTGGATCAGGCGGTAAAAAATATGGCGGAAAAATCCAACAAAGCGTTGCAGGATTATAACAAAGCGAACATGAAATAAAACTTAGCATGAAATAACATTGCAAACATGAAATACATGTTGCTGGCATGAAATAAACGTTATGACATGAAATAACGTTACTGGTATGAAATAAACGTTCAAGCTAAAAATGAACCTTCAAACCCGCTCTCACGGCGGTTTTGAAGGTTCGTTCGTTTCTGCGGCTGAAAGGAAGACGTACCGCCCCGGCCTGCTGAACCCCCCATGGCGGTTTTGTCCTGCTTTATCCGTCGTTACCGCCGCAGATTCCATGCCTCGGTTTCGTATTTCCCGGCGGCCAGTTGCCGGGCCAACCGCTCCTCGTAAGGAGTCAGCCCATCCTCGATGAGTTCGATGCGCATCCCGGAGACAATGCCTTCACGAAACGCTTGTTCCGCCATTTGCAACGTGACGTCCGTTAGTCCGAGAGCACGGCGCAATTCATTAATGGCCACCGCTTTGCCTCCGAATTGTTTCCGCATCCGCTCCTTTACCCGCTCGCTGGGAAACTTCAGCAAGTCAAACAGCAAATCGGTATCCAGATCAAGCAAAATCGAACCGTGCTGCAAAATGACCGACTTTTGCCGGGTCTGCGCACTGCCGGCCACTTTGCGCCCCTCGACCACAAGTTCGTACCAGGAAGGGGAGTCGAAACAAGCCGGCGAACCGGCGGACGCATATTTCTGCTTCTCCTCATCCGTGCCGAGTTGAACCATTTCCGCCTTAAGCCCGAGAAGGCGAAAGCCGTGCACCAAACCTTCACTCAACACCCGGTAAGCTTCGGTGACACTGGCCGGCATGCCGGGATAGCTCTCGGACACAATCATGCTGTAAGTCAATTCCTTATCGTGCAACACTGCCCTGCCGCCGGTCGGCCGCCGCACAAAACCGATTCCATGTCTTGCCAATGCGGAAAAATCGACTTCCTCCGCCGCTTTCTGAAAATAGCCGATCGATAACGTTGCAGGTTCCCAACCGTAAAACCTTACCGTCGGCGGCACTTTCCCTTCGCTGTGCGCCGTGAGGATCGCCTCGTCGATTGCCATGTTCATGGCCGGAGGACATAACCCTGAGCGAATAAATCTCCATGCCGTCATCCTCTTGCTTCCTTTCCTGCAGCTTGAACTATGCCGCTATTCAGCTTTGCCACTATTATAGCAAATCGGAACCAAAGCACGCACATTCAGGGAACGACGCCGCCTTTTCCCGAATGAAAGGGATATACGCTTCACGGAACAAACTTACGGATAAACTTCTCCACCGAACTTACTTCTCTTCTCCACGGTATGAAGTTCGCGGTGTGACCTTCAAGGTCCGGTTCCGGCCCGGCGGCGCCGCTGTTATGAAATCGCCGTTTTTCGTCAATACTATTTTCCATCATTGGCAGCAAATTTGAGAAAAGAGCTCTTTAGGGAGGCGCATATGGGAAAAACGGAATATCCGGACGTCGTCCGCCGCATTAACGCTCATCTGGAGCTCTCTTTCGAACGAAACTGGCTGGAAGACTTCAAGGCCCGCACGTTGCGGAACGGGCCGTGGGACGATTGGACGCTGTATCAGCTGGCATACGAAGCCGAGCAATCGAGACTTGTATCCACCTTTGACGAATTGCGGTGCTTAACCCATATTCCGCATTTCCAACCGCTTCCTCATCAAGTGGAAACGGCGCGGAAAGTGCTGAATGAGATGCGCGGCCGGGCCATATTGGCTGATGAGGTCGGATTGGGCAAAACGATCGAAGCCGGTTTGATCCTCAAGGAATACATCGTCCGCGGGCTCGTGCGGAAAGCGCTCATTCTGGTGCCGGCCTCGCTCGTATTGCAGTGGGTGCGCGAGCTGAATCAAAAATTCGGCATTTCCGCGGTGGCGCAAAAAAAGCAATATATGTGGGAGCAATACGACATTGTCGTCGCCTCGATGGATACCGCCAAGCGGGACCCGCATCGCGGGATCGTCCTTAACATCGAATATGACATGCTGATCGTCGACGAAGCGCACAAATTGAAAAACCGCAAAACCACCAATTACCAATTTGTCACGCAACTGAGAAAAAAATATTGTCTGCTACTCACCGCCACGCCCGTACAAAACGACCTGAAAGAATTATATAACCTGATTACTTTGCTGAAACCGGGGCAGTTGGGCGGCCAATGCAGCTTTCAGGCCAATTTCGTCGTCGGAAAACGCATACCGAAAAATGAAGACCAGTTACAGCAAGAACTGTCCAAAGTGATGATCCGCAACCGCCGCAGCGACGGCAATCTGGAGTTTACGAAACGTTTTGTCCGGAACATTCCGCTCACCTTGTCGCCGGAAGAACAAGCTTTGTACGATGGCGTCACCCGTTTCGTAAAAAATCGCTACGAGGAAGAACGCGGCAACATCAGCAACGTGCTGTCTCTCGTTACGCTGCAGCGGGAAGTTTGCAGCAGCCGCGATGCCGTGTTTGTCACGCTGGTCAATCTGTTCAAGAAAACGGCGGAGAATTCGCCCGTGAGGGGGAAAATATGGGAATTGGTCGAGATCATCCGCGGGATCAAGGCCAATACGAAAGCGGAAAAAACGTTGGAACTGATCCGCGAAATCGGCGATAAAGTCATCGTGTTTACCGAATACCGGGCGACCCAGGAATATTTGCTCAAATATTTCAAGGACCGCAACATTATGGCCGTTCCTTACCGGGGCGGGATGAACCGCGGAAAAAAAGACTGGATGATGGACTTGTTCCGCAACCGCGCCCAGGTGATGGTCGCTACGGAAGCGGGAGGAGAGGGAATCAATTTGCAATTTTGCCACCACATCATTAATTTCGACCTTCCCTGGAATCCGATGCGCGTGGAACAACGAATCGGGCGGGTGCATCGTCTCGGACAGACGAACGATGTGAAAATTTACAATTTGTCTACCCGGAATACGATCGAGGAACATATTTTGGCGTTATTGCACGAAAAAATCAATATGTTTGAAATGGTCATCGGGGAGCTGGATTCCATTATTGAACGTTTTGAGAAAAAAACGTCGCTGGAAACGCAACTGTTCAAAGTGATGATGGAATCAAAAGACGAGGAGGAGATCCGTTCGCATCTCGATGAGCTTGGCCAGTCGTTCAAAGCGATTCAATATGAAGTGCTGCAGGACAAAGGGTCTCTTTTTTCTTCCGGGACCCCCGCCACGGAAGCCGGGATAACAGCCGGTCAGCAAGCGGAGGGGACGGTATGAACAAAGAGCAGATCCGGAACTTCGTATTGCGGTATTTGGAAGCGCGCCGCTGCCACATTTTGGAGAAAAGCCCGAATCACGTGACCGTCAAGCTGTCCCCGGAAGCCGATAAAGATTTGACCAATCGCGCTTACTATTGGAACTTCGTGGAACGAACCGGGGCGGAACCGGAAACGATGACATTCACCTTCCTCTTCGAACCGGAAGCACAGGAAGACAACCCCGCAGACCCGAACGGCAGGGCTCCCGCACACGGCCGGGCCGCAAACGGCAGCGCTCCGTCTCCCGCCGGCATAGCAGGTTCTGCAAACGGCAACGTTCCGTCCCCCGCCGGCATGGCCGGCCCTGCAAACGGAACCGCGCCGCATACCGGCAGGAGAAGCCCGTTGGCCGAACATGGCGCCCATCCGGGAAACGATTCCATTCTCGGCCGCTATTTCGGCGTATCCGTTCCGCCTCTTTCCGGCAGAATCCCCCGTGAAACGATGGTATTCGGATGCCGGCGGCTGGAACAAATATTCACCTCGGTGCGCAACCATGGAAAATATGTGAATTTGTTCGAAATTCCCGAGACGAACCGGCAGGCCGGCTCTCCGTCCCTGGCCTATGCGACTTGGCTGTGCGTGAACTACAAGGTGGAACTCGCCTGCGATATGAAGCGGGATGAGCTGCATTCGCTCGGCATTCATCTGGCCACGGGAACCATCATAGAACGATTTCACGAACGCATGCTTCTGTTGCGGCTTTCGCCGCAATTGCCGGCCAATATTTACTTGCAACCGAACAAGATGACGCTGGAAAGGGCGACCGCTTTGCTGGAAACGTACCTGGAACATAAACTGAAGCAATACGATCACGCTTGGGCGCACGAAGCGCAGAAACGGTTGCAGGAAGAACTGGATACGGTTCACGCCTATTATTATCACTTGATGCAATCGGTGGAGCCGGATCAACGCATGCGGGTTCAGGAACAGTATTTCAACCGCCAAAAAGAAATCGAATGGCAGTACAGACCGCGGATCCGGGCCACCGTCGTCAATTCCGGCCTGTTTCATCTTAAGGAGCGCCAATCGCTAACACCTGACGAATCTCGCTAAAACTTGCCAAAATACAAACGAAAAAAATAAGCTTCTGACAGCATGTTCTAACAAAATTTTCCGCACATATCGTATAAAATAAAGATACCCTTCAAACAGACAAGCATCAGCGGGAAGTCCTTCCGAAGAAGGTGAAAAAACATTGTTCAGACGCACGATGTGGGTATGGATCGCGGCAATCGTTGTTGTTTCCGGCCTGACATGGGTGGTGCCGGAAACGACTGCAGGGCGGCCTGTAACAACCGCAGACAACCCTTCCGGGTTGGAAGAAACCGTCAAACAATACTTGCTCAAACTGTCGGCCGAGCCGGGCATGGAATCCTGGAAGCAGGCCGAATGGACAACATATCCGCTCGGACCCGGCACACACGGCTGGGTCGTCATCCTAAGCAAAAACGGCTCCGAGATCGGTTATATGGTCCTGTACGCCACGCCGGACGGCGCCTACGAACTGGGGGAATATGGCACGGGATTAAGCCCGTTGTTCAGCCCGCACACGCTGTATCGGGGGCTGATCCGCCATGAACTGATTCCCGAATCCGCCGATTTTGCGCAATTTATGAAACAAACCGATCTGAAAGACTCGCGCATTTATCACGATGCCTTATTCGCCTTCTGGAAGGTGAATCTGGCCGGTCGCACTTATATTTTCGATGCCAAAACGGGAGAGCAGCTGCCTGTGACGGAAGAACAGGTGGATTCCCTCAGGCCCTTTCGCGGCCAAACCGTAACGGTTCCGCTGCCGGACAAGGTATTGGACAATTTTCAGCGGACACCGGCGGATCCCTATGAAAACCTTTCCTGGTTGGCCCAACAACCGTTCGAACCGGATCATTTTCCTTCATTGAAACAGACTTTGCAACATGCCAAGAGACTTCTTTTCGTCGCGGAAATGTTTTCCGGACAAGTGCTCAAACCGTTTGCCATCGCCGGTTACCAGGAATGGGAAACAGCCGGGCCTTATCTCATTGTCGACGAGGAAGGCTTGCGGTACATTCCTTATTCCACAGCTGTCCGGCACGGACATTTTTACGACTGACGCCTTCTCCTCCTATTCTATAAAGCCCCCCCTTATTTTGAACGGGGGGCGCTTCTTATTTTTTCAAAAAATTTCACGTACTTTTCCGCGGAACTTTGCCAGTCAAAACGGGAAGCCGTGTGCTTGGCCCTGTTGACTTTCTCCGCCGCGGCTCCCGGATTGTTCCACACTTTGCCGATACTGCGGGCGATGCCGGCCGGTTCCACCCGCCGGATAATCTCCGCATTGTTCGGGTTGACAAAGCTGGCCAACCCCCCTCTTCGGGTTGCCACGAGCGGGGTGCCGCTGGCCATCACTTCCAAAGCGACCAAACCGAACGACTCACTCTTGCTCGGGACAACGACGGCACTGTAAGACGGATACAGTTTCCGCACTTCTTCCGGCTTCAATTTCCCCAGCCAGTTCACGTTCCGGTGAATGCCCAGACGATTGACGTAGGCCGCCAGTTTGCTTTTATATTTTTTCGAACCGTTACCGACAATATCCAGTTTCACAACCTTGTATTTATTTTTCAACAGGGCGATCGCGCCCAGCAATTCTTTTAATCCTTTCACCGGATGAAGCCGGCCGACGAATAGCAGCCGCCTGTTATACTTCCTTGTTCCCGGATCCTTGGGCAATATCGTCCCGTGGTGAATCACCTGAACCGGTTTTTTCAAATCTGGGTAAAATCTTTGCAGTTGCATTTTCTGCCAAGCGCTGGGGACCGTAATTCCGTCGGACAAGCGGATCAGTTTTCTTTGGCGGATCCGGGATATCCGGGATTTCAAACGGAGGCTTTTCCGGGAAATGAGAGAATGGCATGTATATACAACGGGCACTTGAAACTTGCGCTTCAAATGTTTCGCCAATTGAACGCATTGCAGACTGTGCACATGGATCAGATCCGGCGTTCCGATTTTGTTGTTCTGGAGCCATCGGGCGATCGGGCCGGCCCGAAATAACTGCTTCTTCGTAAAATAGGCGGAAGAAAAAGGAAAGCGGATGACCCGTACCTGATTTTCGTACTCCACGGTAACGCCGGATGATTTTTTATGGCAAATCACCGTTACCTGGTTCCCTAACGGAGATATGGACCGGGCGATTTGGGTGGCGGCGATGCCAAGACCGCCAATAATATTGCCTTCGTATTCATTGGTCAACACCCAGATGTTCATTCGCTTCATTCCCCTCTGCCGTACCGGTCAAGTTGCTCCAGGAAGGCATCTTTTTTGCGGTCTTCAGCGATCAGATCCCTCAACTGCCGTTCAAGTGCGGATTTGTTGCCCGAACGTTCGTAACGCGCCAACAGCTTGAAGATGCCCCTTGGAAACCTAAGCCATACTTTCATCAATTCGAAGTCGGTGGAATTTAATTTGGAAACGGATTGATAACCGTCCAAAATGGCTTTCGCGATTTCAAAATCCCAATTGTGGTCTTTACAGGAATTGTGCAAAATACGGTACAAATCATAAGCGCGCAGATCGTGCCGCAACGTCTCGAAATCAATCAGATACAAACCTTTCGGTGTGACTATAAAGTTCGTCGGACCGCCGTCGCCATGGACCAGCGAGCCGGTTTTTCCCGCTTTCCGGCAAGCTTCGCGGTATTTGCTGTTTTTCAGTATATGCAACGCCTCGCGGGCCCGGCTCATAATTTCACCGCCATACTCTTGAAGCAACCGATCCAATGGCCGGCGGAACTTATTTTTCCTTGCCTTGAAAATTTTCCGGCGAATGGTCCCGAATTGGTGGCTGAACACTCCCGGCCATTTGCCGATCATGTTGAGACGCCCTTTTTTGGGAGTGGCCACTTTCCTCCCCGCTATGTGAAACTCGGCCAAAAACACGCCGCAATCCCGCATGTCCTGCTTCGATTCCGGCGAAGGCCAGCGCCCTTCCACCCAGGGAGTGAGCAAATAGGGAGGACTCCCCGGGGTGCGCTTGACGTACAGCAACTTGCCGGAACGGCGGTTCCTGTCCCTCCATGCGATACGCTTGAATCCGCTTTGTTTAAGCTTTTCCAACGTCTTGTCAATCCACCTGATCCTCACGGTCGGATATAACATTCTTTTTAAACAGTAATGTTTTCCTTTTGCTGAAACGACGCGGTATACTCCTTTATGAACCTGGTTCATTTTCACGATTTTTATTCCGAACTTGCTGGACAGATGTTTGACTTTCCGGCTGGGATGCCTCATCTTCCAACCCTCTCTTTCGGCCATGGTAATTTCTTGTCTTCAGGCTTTGCTATTACACCATATGAACCAACCTTCTTCGAGGGAACTTGTCTGCCGGCGGCTTTCAGACATTCGCCGCCACGGCCGGACAACGGGTGAGGCACAAAAAAAACGAGGCTGTCCCAAAAGTCCATTTTGGATTTTTAAGCCCCCATTTTTGATGTGAAATCAAGCAACAATGAACCTCCAACCCCACTTTTACAGTGGTTTTGGAGGTTCATTTGTTCTTATATTGGGACTAGCTTTTTGGTATAACCCTTTTGGGACAGCCCCATTTTATTTTCGCATTCTTTTAAACCAAAGGGACAAAGAAAGGGGGATCAGGCCAAACCACCGCAAACCCCAAGGCTCGCTATTGCGGGCGGCCGTCTTTCGTTGTCTGCGAATTTCTTTGGGGGTATCGAGATAGTCAACCAACCGTTCCGTAATATACTTGACGAGATCGTCTCCTTTGACCGCCATGGTCTTCCTCCTGGTTTCAGATTCGTCACTACTCAGTATATCCGGAATGAGGATGTCCAAAACGCAGACCGGCTGGTTTTTGCAGTTTATCTTTTTTGCGCTTTATGCGTAGAGGCTTCCATTATTTATGTCTTCGTATATTTATATCCGCGTATTTATTTCCGCGTTCATCTAAATTTGCTCCGGCGCTTCCAGTCCGATCAGCCTGAGGCCTCCGGCCAAGGTAACAATCACGCACTGAACCAGCGTCAGCCGCGCGTTGCGTATCGCTTCATCTTCAACAAGAATCGGGCATTCGTGGTAAAAACGGTTGAAGCTTTGCGAAAGATCGATCAGGTAGCGGCTTATGATGGAAGGTTCCAGCTTTTCCATCGCCTGGTACACTTTTTCCGGGAACAGATAGAGTTGTTTTAGCACGTGCAGGGATGGCGGATCCATCAAATGTTGCGCCGCTTCTTCCGGGCGCATCCTGACCGTTCCGGCGCCGCCGGCCTTGCGTATGACGCTGCAAGCTCTCGCATGCGTATATTGAACGTAAGGACCGGTCTCGCCGTCGAAGTTGAGCGCTTCTTCCCAGGAGAACACAATATCCTTGATGCGGTTGCCACTCAAATCGCTGAAAATCACGGCACCGACCCCGACCTGACGCGCCACCTCATCCTTGTTCTCCATCGACGGATTTTTTTCTTCGATAATTTCGCGCGTCTTTTCAATGGCTTGCGTCAGCAAATCCTCAAGCTTCACCACGTTTCCTTTGCGGGTCGACAAACTGACCCCTTCCAGGCTGACGCGTCCGAACGGAACGTGGATTAAATCTTTCGCCCATTCGTAACCCATCAATTCAATCACTTTAAACCACTGTTGGAAATGCAAGTTTTGGGCGTAATCCACAACGTAGATCGCTTTGTCAAAATTGTACGTTTTTTTCCGGTAAAACGCGGCGGCAATATCTCTCGTATGGTACAGGCTGCTCCCGTCTTTCTTCAGAATGAGCGCCGGCGGCATGTTGAACTCATCCAGGCGGACCAGCCACGCCCCCTCGTCTTGTTCCAACATATTTTTGCTTTTTAATTCCTCAATGATCGGCTCCATTTTGTCATTGTAAAAACTTTCCCCGGCATACGAATCGAATGTTACGCCCAACAGGGAATAAATTTTCTCGAATTCTTTGAGACTGATGCTGATAAACCATTCCCACAGCCGTTTGGCTTCCTCGTCACCTTGCTCCAGCTTGACGAACCAGGCCCGCCCTTCATCTTCGAGCTCGGGATGTTTCTCGGCTTCCTCGTGAAATTTCACATACAGCCTCAGCAACTCGTCAATTCCGTCCTGTTCGACCTTGTCCTTGTTTCCCCAGCGCAAATAGGCGGACATCAATTTGCCGAATTGGGTTCCCCAGTCCCCCAAATGATTGATGCGGACACAGCGGTACCCCATATAAGTAAAAATGTTAACCAATGCGTTGCCGATAACCGTCGAACGCAAATGGCCGATATGAAACGGTTTGGCGATGTTCGGGGACGAGAAGTCGACGACGATGGTTTTCCCTTGCCCCACGTTTTGTGAGCCGTAACGCCCGGGATCCCGCAAAATTTCCGCAATGACCCCGCCGGCAAATTGAACGGGATCAAGGTAAAAATTCAAATAGCCGGAAACGGCTTCAACCTTCCGGATCATCGGATGTTCCGCCACGTTTTGCTTTAATTGCTCCGCGATTTGCTGAGGAGCTTTGCGTAATATTTTGCTGAGTTTAAAACAAGGCAACGAAATGTCCCCCATTTCGGGATTGGGGGGATACTCCAGCAATCCGAGAACGGCTTTGGCATCCATTCCTTCAATGTGCGGCGCCAGATGATCCGCGATTAGCCCTTTTACATTCATCTGCTACTGAAAGCTCCTTTCACCGCAATCGTATGTAACAAAGCACCCCTGCGGGGTGCCCGGCGACCTGTCAATGCTCGATTTTAAAATTATATATAAGATTATTGACGTGAGTCAAGCATGGATAGCCATTCTGTGTCGTCATCCCGTGAAAATTTCAATTTTACCGGGGGATTTCAAGAACAAAGTGGTACAACTGCGCTTCTTACACAACAAAAAGCTACCACCGAGCTTTTTGTGCAGAAGATCGAACAACTTCACTTCTTTCAAATACACAAGAAGATGCACAAGTTCGATTCCTGCGCTTCTTTCAAATGCACAAGAAGATGCACAAGTTCTCACGCTTGGGGTTCTTTCAATGCCCAAGAGGGTACGATGTTGCAAAAGCCTGCTTTTTTACATCTTTTTCCTATATCTGACGATCTAAATTTGCAAATTCCTGCAAAAATACATGTATTTTTTCATGATTATACGATTTCATGCAGTTTGGAGAAAATTTTCCTGTACTTTTGCAGGCTTTCGTCGAAATTGTTCGTTTTTGAAGGTTAAAACCTGCACTTTTACATGTTTGTGTCTCAACTACTCGTTTTCGACCGTTAAACGGCGGTGAACGGTATCGAAGGCCATCCGGCTTTCAGCCTTAGCGTTTTATTCTTCATACCACGTCGTTTTCGCCGCTGCGGGTGCCCTGTTGCTCAGCGGCGGCAAGGTTTCGGGAAATCCGACATAGATAAATCCGGCGATCCGTGCTTTTTCGGACAAACCGAATCGTTGCCGCGTGATCGGATGATATGCCGGGGAACCGGTACGCCACATCGCTCCCAGTCCAAGGCCGGCGGCGGCAAGCAGCATGTTCTGGATTGCCGCATGTACCGCGGCGGATTCCTCTTCCGCAATCGCTTTAGGATGATCGGAAGGCTCAACGATGGCAATGATGATCACCGGTGCGCGGTAAGCTTTTTTGCCGGCCGCTTCCCAAATCCGGCGGTTTTCCTCAGCTTCCGGATTCTCCATCCCTTCCTTGGCAATTTCCTCCATTACAGCGCTCAACCTTTTTCTGCCGTCTCCTGTCAATACGATAAACCGCCATGGCTCCGTTCTGTAATGATTTGGCGCCCGGACGGCAGCTTCCAGCAACGTCTCGATCATTTCTTTCGGTACGGGATCCGCTTTGACCCGACCTACACTTCGCCGTTCGTGAATCGCTTCCAATACGTCCATCCGACAATCCCCCTGTTCAATATCAAGTGTTGTTCCGTATGATCCAAAATTGGAATATACTTCCACATAACTATATCATATACTTGAAACCGAAAACATACAATGACACAATGACCCGCAAGCCGCATCCGGCGTGCAAAGGGAACGGCCGTTGAAACCGCATAGACCTGAAAACCCATTGATCAGAAATTCACAAAAGTCCAGAAGCCGTAATGAACATAATGGGAAAGAACCGGAAAACTGTTACGACCTGTGAAACCGCCAAAGAAACAAGAAACCGTATAACGACCCGTGCAACAGCCGAAGAAACGGGAAACCCTAACAACCCGTGCAACCGCCAAAGAAACGGAAAATCCTAATGACCAGGGATAGAGATGATGAACCGGAAAAGGACCGATAAAAAAGACCGTGATCCGATAGGAAGCACGGTCTTTCGTTTCCTTAATTTTCGTTTCCTTAACAGGATAGGCCCGGTGGGGATCGAACCCACGACCTGATGATTAAGAGTCAACTGCTCTGCCAGCTGAGCTACGGGCCTGTATTCAAATGCTTTTTCATTTTAGCATACGAATCTTCCGAATTTCAATAATCTTCCCAAAAAAATTTTTAGGATTCCGCTGGGGATGAAACCATATTCATCAAACCTCTGGCGGCAATTTCTTGTTCAAGCGCATACGCAAAACGGTACAGTTTGGCTTCATCGAACGGTTTGGCAATCAACTGGATACCTACGGGCAATCCCGTTGCAGAAACGCCGCAAGGAAGCGAAATACTGGGAAATCCGTTCAGATTCGTCGGTCCGGTCAAACGGGTGAGCGACGTGCGTACATGCTCTTTACGTCCCCCGATAGTTATTTCCCTTTGTCCGATATCCGGAGGCAGAACCGGGATCGTCGGAGTTGCGATTACATCGACTGCATTCAAAACGTTGGCAAATTCGGCAATTGCGGTTTGCCTCATTTCCAGAGCCTGTATATATTCATACGCCGGAGGCGTCGCACCCGTCATCAGACGTTCTTTCACCTCATCGTCGTATTTTTCCGGGTTCTTTCGCACGGTTTCTTTATGCACGGCAAACGCTTCGCACTTGATTACCATTTGCTGGGCCAAAGAAATTTCACGGATATGCGGAATGTCAACGGGACGGATTTCCGCGCCCAATCCGTTCATTATTGTTATCGCCTGATTGACTTTGTCCTCCACTTCACTTTCAATGTTTTCAAAATAAAAAGACGTCGGAATGCCGACTATGCCGCCTGAAATCCCGCCTTGCAACCGGCGGGTGAAATCTTCCGCATCCGCTATGTCCGTATCGTCGTGCTTGACTGATCGGGGATCTCTCGGATCGTATCCTTTCAATACGCGGAACATCAGCGCGTTATCCAAAACGGTCCGGGTCATGGGACCTACGTGATCCAAGGTTTTGCTCAGCGGAAACACCCCGTATGTGCTGATCCTCCCGCAGGTCGGTTTTAAACCGACGATGCCGCACATGGAAGACGGATTCCTGATGGAACCGCCCGTATCCGTTCCCAAAGCGCCGTAGCACAATCCCGCGGCAACCGCCGCCGCTGAACCGCTGCTGGATCCTCCGGACATTTTGGATATGTTGTGCGGATTTCTGACTGCTCCAAAACAGGAACGATCCCCTGTCGGCCCGTAAGCGAACTCATGTGTGTTTAATTTTCCGATGATAATGGCCCCGGCCTGTTTCAATTTCTCCACTACTGCCGCATCGTAATCGGGGACGAATTGCCGGAAAAGCGCCGAACCCATCGTCGTTCGCATATTCCGAGTGAAGATGATATCTTTCAATCCGACCGGAATGCCATGAAGGGGGCCTTTCCAATTGCCGGCCAAAATATCCGCTTCCGCCCGCGTTGCGCTTTCCAACGCTGCTTCGGCAGTAACCGTGATATAAGCGTTCAGGAGCGGATTGATATGTTCGATCCGTTTTAACAGTTTTTGCGTCACTTCAACCGGAGAGATCTCTTTTTGGCGAAGCGTGGTGGCCAGCGTTGCCAAACTCCAATCCAATACGTCTTCACGTGCTTTCATGGACAAAATCACCTGTCTTTTGCTAACCCATAGATTCAGGCAGTATTTTGCTTGCACATAAGTTTAGTATATGCCGAAGTGTAATTGGTGATGTACTCCCTTCATAAACCTTCCCATGCCAATCTTCAAAAATCTTCCCATACAATCCTGACGGAATCCCCCTCATGCAATCTGGAGGAACCCTCCTCATAAAACAGGGATGGAACCCTCCCATAGAACTATCCTGACTGCCTTTCCTTATACCTTTTCCCCATACCCTTTCCCGTACCAATGAAAAATCGTTGCAAATTTTATGGGGAGTCGTGACCCATCTTTATGATGAATCGTTACCCGTCTTTATGAATTCATCGCTCTTTTTTTGGACGAACCCTTTCTGATATATGGCGCCATCCATTTTCCCCTTGCCAGATAAGCGACGTAAATGGCGAGGAACAGGATCACGGACAACGCGGAAAACCGGTACATGGCGGCATAGCTCGTATTTTCGGCAATAGCTCCGAGAATCATGGCGCCAAACGCAAACCCGATATCGATTGCCGACAAGAATGTTCCGTTCGCCGCTCCCTTGCGGTTCGCATCAGCCCGGTTCACCGCCCATGCTTGCAGAGACGGCTGTACCGCTCCGTATCCAATGCCGTAGCAAACCGCGGATCCGATTAATGTGGTCGTGTTATGCGCAAAGGAGAGCAAGATTAAACCGGCAAGCAAAAAAACGGCGCCAGGGAGAAATACGACCGTCGGCCCCTTGCGGTCGAACCATTTTCCCACAAACGGTCTTGTCAGAACGATCATGGCGGCATTAACCAAAAAAAACCAGCCGACATTCCCGATACCGGCTTCTTGTCCAAACAGCATGATGTAACTCATGATCCCGCTGAAGGAAACCGATGTGAAGAAGCAAAGCAAGGAAGGAAAAAGGGCCCGCGGTTCGATCAAATCATGCCAGCCTATCGTGAAACGGGCACTTTTGTCCTGCCTGTTCCCCTTGACGAAATAAATCCATTGGCTGGCCGGCAAGGCGGTGGCAATGAGCAAAGTCGAAATGATAATCATCGTATGAAAGCCGTATTCATTCACGATCCAGATCCCGGCAAGCGGAGAAAACGCTGTAGCGACATTCATCGATAAAGAATAGTAACCAAGACCTTCTCCGCGACGAGCCGCGGGAACGATGTCGGACACGATGGTCGCATTCGCCGTGGACGTAACCCCCCAGCCGATTCCGTGAACAAATCTCAACGCCAAAATCAACCCGACAGCGGAAATCCAGTAGTATGCGGCGTTAAACAAAATCAGACTGCACAACCCCAAGGTAATGATCGGTTTGCGTCCGAATGTATCGAGAGCGATTCCGGCGATGGGACGGAGAAGCAAAGCAGCGAGAGAAAACAGGCTGACAACCATGCCAACCTGAAAATCACTGGCCCCAAGATCTTTAACATAAACGGGCAAGGTAGGGCCGAGCATCTGAAAACCGAGAAAAATCAGAAAATTGGCAAGGGAAATAAGCAAAAAATCTTTTGTCCAAAGCTTTTCCGCTGAAATGAACCGGCTCTGTTGCAATGATTTCACCTTCAATATTGTATATATTTCCTGTATTTACTCTTTTAATCATTATAAATCTATCTCTTGTTTTGTCAAAAATAAAATGGAAGCCGTTGAACGCAGCGTCTAAGGAAAATCCAATCCCCGGCAAAAAAATGAGCACGCCCGTCCTGTCAAGAATACTTCCGCGGATTGTCCATTGGATGAATAAGGCCGTTTCCGGCAAGACGAAGAGAAATCGAGGCAGCCGTCGGCCAAAAAACCGGAAGCTGCCTCTCCGCACGTTATTCCATTTACGAATCAAGCAAAGAAGTGTATACGTTACTTAGTGTTAAGGAGCAAATGCCACAACACTTGCACAATGCATTCGCCCCGGGACTGAAAACCACAAACTCATTGAACCAAAGAAGTTCGTCCGTTATTTCCACTTGCGGACCAAAGAAGCGCAACGGTTAGAATTACATATATTGCCAAGACGATGATCAGCGTTAATATTCTTTCCTGAGCCGTTCCGTCAGCCAACAATACGGGCCCTAATCCGAAAAAGGTGACAAGCAGATACAAAACGAAAAAAATAAAATAAACAATCCATTTCATACCGGATCAACTTCTTTCCTTGGAATCGAGTTTATTATAATGGAAGGATTTGTTATATGTCCATGTCAATCCTCTTATGATTTCTCCCGAAAACGCGGCAGAATCAGTGATGACAGCGATTGCAGATCTTCTTCGCCACTTGCATGGCGTCTTTTCCGACTCCTCCGATCAGTGCGGAATTGCGTGACGTTTGCCATGGCAATCCGACATAATACAAACCTTTTACGGGACTGATTCCCTTCTGATGAACCGGATTTCCATGTTGATCCAGCGCATCCGGTATGCGCAACCAGCCGTAATCGGAACGGAATCCGGTCGCCCAGACGACGTTGTCCACTTCAATGGAGGAACCATCGGCAAAATATACGGTACGGTTCTCCGCTTTTACCGTTTTCGGTTTCAATGTGATTTGTTTCTTCCGGACCAGTTGGCCAATTCCACCGCTATTTGTGCGCCTGAATTGCCGCTGCCAACGACCAAAACCGAACCTGCATCCAGATTGCCCGGATTGCGGTAATTGGCTGAATGGATTTGCTTTACACTTTTGTCCAAATGATCAGTAATTGAAGGAACCCAAGGTTTTTGAAAAGGTCCCGTAGCAACGATGACTTGTTTGGCCATAAACAACCCCCGATTGGTTTCCGCCCGGAACGTATCACCCTTTCGTGTTAAAGCGAACACTTCGGTATTGAGCCGGATATCAAAATGATGTTCCGCCGCATATTGTTTCAATGCCGAGGCAATTTCGTCTTTCGTAGGGAACCCGTCGGGGGTTCCGGATAAAAAAAGACCCGGCAATCGGCTATAAGTGCGAGGAGTAAACAGCGTCAACGAATCATAACGGTTTTTCCACACTTCGCCGACTTCATTGCTTTTATCGAGAATGAGGCAAGATATGTCATGCCGGGCCAAACAATATGCGGAGGCAAGTCCCGCTTGCCCCCCGCCGATAATGAGAACCTCTGCCTGTATATTCATCACCCTTCATGTACCTGAATACTCATCACCCATCGTGCATCCGCATATTCATCATCCTTAGTGCAATTCATGATGACGGATCCGGGACGTTTCCACTTGAATGGTTGCGTGACGGATTTTAAACAGCTTTTCCACTTTCTCAATCGCTTCCTGCAAAATTTGTTGGCTGTCGGAATCATCCTGGATAAGCAAATGGCAACTGAACGAATCAAAACCTGAAGTAATGGACCAGACATGCAAATCGTGAACGTCCAGAACACCGTCAATCCGTTTTAACACACGTTTCACTTCCTCTTGGTCAATCGTGACCGGCGTGCCTTCCATCAGTATATGTACCGAATGGCACAGCACTCCCCAAGCGCTTTTCAGTATAATCACGGCAATGATAATACTGATGATCGGATCGGCGATGTACCAGCCAAACAAATACATCACGATCCCGGCCAGGATGGCTCCGACCGAACCCAACGCATCTCCGATAACATGGAGGTAAGCGCTGCGCAAGTTGATATTTTCTTTGACATCGCCTTTTTTCATTAAAACCCATGCGCTTAACAAGTTGGCAAATAATCCGATGAACGCAATCCCCATCATTGTGCCGCTTGAAATCTCCGGCGGTTCCTGAAACCTGCGGACCGCTTCCCAAATAATGAATCCGGAAACGACAAACAAGGTAATCCCGTTGAACAGCGCAGCCAAAATTTCAAAACGGTAAAATCCGTATGTTTTTCTTGACGAAGGGGGTTTCGCCGCAAACCAAACCGCGACCAGACTCAACAACAACGAGCTTGCATCGCTTAACATGTGGCCGCTGTCCGATAACAGCGCCAAACTGTTCGTGAGAAGCCCTCCGACAAATTCCAGCAACATTATGCTCAAGGTGATTCCAAGCGCAATGAGCAGCCCTTTTTTGTTATTCTCTCTTATTCCGTGGTGGTCATGGCCGTAACCGTGATGATGGGATCCATGATGGCCATGGTGATGGTGGCCGTGATGATGATGGTTATGATAATTATGATGGCTATGAAAGCCGTTGCCGTGGCTATGATGATGGCGCCCGTGACAGTGAGAATGGCTTTGATGATCGGGGGATTGCGCCATGAAATAAACCTCCTTCTAATGTTCGGCGTGTTCGATGGCTTGTTTGAGAAGGTTAATGACATGTTCGTCATTGTAGGTGTAAATTAATGCCTGACCTTCACGGCGGTATTTGACAAGCCGCATGTTTCGCAAGTAACCTAGCTGGTGCGAAACGGCCGATTGCGACATATCCAACACTTCGGCAATCTGATTCACTGAACACTCTTTTTGGGACAACAAATACAAAATCTTGATTCGGGTCGGATCTGCTAGTGCTTTAAAGATTAACGACGTGTGGAGTACAGTCTCTTCAGACAAAAAACCATAATCAAACCGGTTCATCTCACATCGCCTTTTCATATATGAGTATATGTTCATATAATATGCAATAATTTGAATGATGTCAATTCTTATCGGTGAAAATGGGCGGATGTCCGTAATTTTCCATGCAAGTGAAAAGCAAATGCTCACGCTTACGAGGAACGTTTGATTCCTCAGGGGTTATAGGCGCCTCACCAGCTAATGAACCAGGAACAGACATTGAATTGACGAGAAGACAAGCTACTAACGAACCTGACGGCCTTCAAATCGCGTGAAGGAAGTTAAGAATCCGGACCAGACATTCCAATCGCCCGAAGGCGAGTTAACGAACACGGTCAGACATTGAAATCGCATGAAGGTGAGCAAACGGAATTCTTCGGACATTCAATTCACACGAAGGCGAGCTAATGAATCGTAGAAACGTTATTTGACGAAAATGTCCTCCTTTTTTATTTTTATGAACTGAGGAAACGCTATTGTTCCTAAAACACCTGAAAAAAGACGTCAATCAGGGTAAATAGCGTTATCTGGATTCATTAAAATTTTTAAAAGCCTTTTTATGCTGAAATAAGGTCTGCTGAGTCCGTTACATACAGGAATGTTTAAAGCCCGGGAACCGCTTCATTTCAGATCGTTCCGGAACGTTCGCCAGCCTCATACGGGTCGGCCAATCTTTCCGGCTTTCTTTCAATAACCCTTTATCCGGACTTTTTCCAAAGAAAGAAACAAGCCATTCTCCTCCTCAAATTACGGTTTGAATGGCTTGTCTCATTCGGGTCGGATCTGACGATTCATCCCGGCATATCCGACATATCGCGGCTGCCGGTTCCCCATTACGCTGAACCGCCGAAAACCGTGCGGATCGTCAATCCGGATAACTGGCATTCCGCACTGAAAATTGTCAACCCGGCTAACCGGCATCTCGCACTGAAAACGGAATGCCGGCATTTCCCAGGCTTTCAGAGTCATACTCCCAACCTTTAGGACAGCACGGCGGGAATCTTCATGTTGCGGGTTATTGTTTGGCGGCAAGCCGTTCCCGAACTTTCAACGTCGCCTGCACCATATTCCGCAAAGAAGCGATCGTCTCCTCGCACCCTCTCGTCTTCAATCCGCAGTCCGGATTGATCCAGAACAGCGATGGTGGAAGGACGCGCAAAGCGCGCTCGATCAGACCGGCCATTTCCTCTTCCGGGGGAACCCGCGGACTGTGGATATCGTACACTCCCAGGCCGATCCCTTTATCGTACGTATTCCCTTCGAAATACCGAATCAATTCGCCATGGCTGCGGGACGTTTCGATGGAAATCACATCCGCGTCCATTTCGTTGATCGCATCGATAATATCTTGGAACTCGCTGTAGCACATGTGGGTATGGATTTGGGTCGTGTCCCGCACCGTGGCCGTCGTCAGGCGAAAAGCGCGAACGGCCCACTCCAAATAAGATTTCCATTGCTCTTTTTTCAGCGGCAACCCTTCGCGCAGGGCGGGTTCGTCAACCTGGATCATTTCGATACCGGCTTTCTCCAACTCCTCCACTTCCCGCCGAAGCGCCAGGGCGATTTGATACGCCACTTGTTCCCTTGGCAAATCGTCACGGACGAAAGACCAGTTCAGCATTGTCAACGGGCCGGTCAACATCCCTTTTACCGGTTTTTTTGTAAGGGATTGGGCATATACGGTTTCGGAGACGGTCATCGGCCGGATGAATTCGACATCGCCGTAAATGATCGGCGGTTTGACGCATCGGGAACCGTACGACTGCACCCAACCGTTCCGGGTAAAGGCGAAACCGCCCAATTGTTCGCCGAAATATTCCACCATATCCGTCCGCTCGAATTCTCCATGCACCAATACGTCCAACCCGATTTCCTCCTGCAGCCGGATCCAGGTCGCGATCTGTTGCTTAATAAACCCCTCGTACTGTTCGCTGCTCCATTCGCCTTTTCTCCACTTCAGCCTGGCCTGCCGGACTTCCCGCGTTTGCGGAAAACTGCCGATCGTCGTGGTAGGCAATAGCGGCAAGTTCCATTTCTGCTGCTGCAGGATCTGGCGTTCCGCAAAGCTGCTGCTCCGCTTCTGCGGCTGCAGACGGATTTGGGCGGCGGCCTCCCGAATAGGCTTGCGGTTGCGGGCCGGCAAAGCGTTCAACGCGTCCAGCGCTTTTCGGCCCGCTTCCAGCCCGGCAGCCACGGACTCGATCCCTTCGTTGACCGCCTTGGCGAGGAGAACCAACTCGTCCAGTTTCTCATCGGCAAACGCCAAGGCATCCCGCAATGCCGGCTCCAGTTCGGTTTCAGCCGCCGCCGTTACCGGAACGTGCAGCAGGCTGCAGGAAGGCTGTACAATGAGCCGGTCATACGGAACTGTAACGGCGATCTTCTCAAGCAGCGCGATTTTCTCCCTCAGATCGGCGCGCCATATTCCGCGCCCGTCGATCAATCCCACTCCCAGCACCTTGTCTTCCGGAAACCCGAGCGCTTCAAGCGATTGCAGATTGCGCTCCAGTCCGTGAACGAAATCCAGACCGATTCCCTGCACCGGAAGCGAAACGATCTCTTCGTAAAAATCGACGGCCTCAAAATACGTCTGCAGCATCACGTTCAATCCGGGTGCCGCCTTGTTGAGCGCGGTGTAAATCTCCCGGATTCGATGTACGTCCTCGGCGGACAAGGACGTGACCAGAACCGGTTCGTCGATTTGCACCCACTTTACCCCTTCCCGCTCCAGTTCGCGCAAAACTTCAGCGTATAAGGGCAACAAGCGTTCGATCCACGAATCCGTTTGTTCCGCCGCATACCCTTTGGACAACTTCAAAAACGTATACGGCCCGACAAGTACGGGCTTACCGTCAATGCCCAGTTTGTCTTTGGCTTCCCTGTACGCAAGCAAAGGCCGGTTTTCGACGAGAGCCGGAGCAGCGTCATTCAGTTCGGGCACAATGTAGTGGTAATTCGTATTGAACCATTTGGTCAACTCGCAGGCAGCCGCATCCTTGTTTCCCCGCGCCATGGCGTAATAGACGGCAAGCGGAACGGGCCCTCCTTCGTAGCCAAATCGCGCAGGGACGATTCCAAACATGACGGCGGTATCCAGTACGTGGTCATAGAAAGAAAAATCGTTGACGGGAATCCAGTCGATCCCTTTTTGTTGCTGAAGCTTCAGGTGGTTCAACCGAATCCGTTCCAACTGATTCAAGAAGTCCGGTTCTTCCAGTTTACCCGACCAGAAAGCCTCCAACGTTTTTTTCCATTCACGGTTCGCGCCGATGCGCGGATACCCGAGGTTGCCGCTTTTCAACAAATTCATCCGAGATCACTCTCCCCTATCCATTTCTGTTGCAAATCAAACGTTCGCGTTTCTGCGGCTCAAAAGCTTTACAACAAGACCGGTATGGAAACAAAAAGGCACCTTTACCTTTATTTGGCAATAGGTAAAGATGCCCTCGTTTGCATCAACGGCGGCTATCCATAACACCTCCCTATCACTCGTAGGTAAAAACAGTGTTGTTAAAACAGGCAGGTCTCCTGACTTAAGAATCATCATCGTTCGCAGCCTTCCCAATCCTTCGGATCAGTGGCGCCAATGCGACGACTCCTCTATTACAGTGGCGGGACCGCGTCGGACTTGCACCGAACTTCCCTTTTAAGTTCCGGCACCAAAAAGAACCGGAACACCTGTTTCCTTCCATATGAAGTTGTATAATGAAAACTATACATCAAAGCCTGTCATGCCGCAACAAAAAGGAATGAAATCCTCCCAAGTTTAAGCGTGTTTTGTTCAATCATACTTTTTATTTCAGCTTCCTCAGCGAAAATCCACTCTTTTGCCGCCGACAATCCACTCTCTTGCCGCATCGGAAGCTTTTACGACATCTGTACTTTGATTTGCTGCTGATTGCATCCGTGGCATAGTGTCAATCATCAGGTTCATGTTCGTGAGATTTTTCAATGCGTCCGCTCATCGAACATTTTTTATGTGGAAGAGACTAGAGCAGGTAGTGCGCGCAAAATCGTTGGAAGCCTTCTGTTAATTGTCGTTCACCTTGCTTCTCAATATGAACGACATGAACGACCGCAGCGGGTTTTTTTAATTTAAATCGCTCAAATTAATAATCATATCTATTATCTGTGATCCTGTTTACTCGTCCTGCTGCTTGGACAAGCGTGTCAAAAGATAGATCAGATCGATAGAATACGTCAAAACTTATATCTTCCCCTGAGTATAAAACATTTGTTTTTACTATTGTTGTAATCTTTTCCCTCTCTTGACGAGGAACTAAATCCTCGATTTTTTCTTTTTCGACATTCATTGCTGACACACTCAGTCTGTCTTCAATAATTTTAGACAAACTCAACGGATCAATCATTTTATCACGAACAACGTTTAATTTTCCATCTATTCTTACAAGTAATTTTTTGGTTTCGCAATTAATCTTTCTATTTTCTCCATCCTGCTTTACAGCGATATATATCGCAACCAAGGCCAATGCAATTGATACTGAACTTGCCAATGTAGAAAAATATCCTTCAATGTTACTGATTCCATTAATCCACAAACTAAATATCACAACAATAATCGTAATCAAGATCCCAGTGAACCAAATCCAATCACGATCTGACCACTTTCTTTTCACCATTACCCACCCCCCTGTTTAATTTCGATATAAAAAAGGGTTTTCCTTCCCTTCTACCGAATATATCTGTGGAGATATTCCCATAAAGAGCTAATTATATGGTGGAGGGGCCTCATCATATTCATTCCACAAAATAAAAAGAGCCGACGGCAACCCTTGTATACGTATGCAACTTTAAAATCATGGTGCTCAAATTCAACGTCCATTCGTTATGTACCCTACATGCCGCACTATCAACATATCAAAAAAATCGTCATATGTTTGCCATCCTGCTGACTTTCCTTCGTCAATTTACCGTGAAATTTCCGCCTCATTTCAAGTACATACCATAATTTATAATTTAAAAAATATTTGCAACGGACAAGACTTCATCATGTAGCCGAGGTTCGATAGTACTTGTTGCTTATGCTTCGGCGGATAAAAGCATTTCTTTACTACTTCTATATCAGAAAGAGTATATCACTTGTTCAAAGCGGCAACGCATTCAAAAAGGGCACAAAAAATAATGAGGAACGAATCGTCGATATGTCTGAATGTTTAGTTTATGAAAGAATTAGAAAGATATGGTAAATTAAAAAACAAAGAGGGGGAAATGATGCAATTTGGGAAGTGGAAATAAGGAATACCTTTTTCAATCCAGCGGGATTATTGGGTGTACCGGAAGGGTTAGAGTATATTGTAAAGCTATGTTTTATAGAAGGAGTTGATTTTTATGAAAAATGCACTATGGAAGACGTACAACTGGTTAGCTTTTTTTCTTTTATTACTTTCTATTGTCTGCAATTTTCTTGAAGTTTCTATATTTGACTCGCCATATCTGATTTTTTATGGACTTGGTATTTTGGGTGCAATTGTCAGCGTTATGGGAAAATGGATGAAACTGAAAACAGAAGGTTCAGTGACTGAATATGTAGGCAAAATTGGATTTTATGGTAATTTGGCAATCGTCATTCTATTTTTTCCTCCTATTTATTACATTTGGGGAACCTTGGTTTTTGGTCCGTAACCGTGCTGTTTTTGGGATGAGTAGCGTCAAACAATAAACCCCCGCTTTTTAATTCTTTCCTCGATATGCATAAAAATCATCCTTCCCATAAACTATTCACTCCCCACCGAGCCTTAACCCGGTGGGGATTCGTTCATTTTCCGCCATTCATCCTCCACAGCATCGTCCATACTTCTTCCCGCGTGACCGGGTCTTTCGGCCGCGTACCATCCGAAATACCCTGAGCGATAACCCACTCACGAGCCTCACGCGCCCAGTCTGACACCTCCTCAGCTGGTGCAGAACCGGTTCCAGCCGGTTGCCGCAGCCCGAACGCCTCCCCTACGCCGTCCGCCGTTACCTGTGCGAGACGATCCAGAAACGCCGAATCACGCAGCAACGCCGCATCCCGTGGATGGTCGATGAAGCCATACTCCAGCAAAATCGCCGGCATTTTCGTTTCGCGCAACACGGCAAAATTCGCTTGCTTTTGACCGCGATCCGGCATGCCCGTCGCGGTAAACACAGGGGCAACATTTCTATGAATCACGTTCTGATATTCAACTGTCGCCCCTCCGGTCCCCGTATATGTGTAAGACTCAAAGCCACTGCCTCCGCCGGCGTTGATATGGATCGAGAGGAAATAGTCAACGCCGGCAACGTTCGCCATGCGAGCCCGTTCAGATAACTCGACGAAGACGTCCGTCGCGCGCGTGAAATACACTTCGGCGCCGCGGCGCATAAGCAGTTCGCCGATCCGCAGCGCCAGTGTAAGCGTCAGATCTTTTTCCCGCAGACCATTGGCGACAGCCCCCGGATCTTTGCCGCCATGTCCGGGATCGATCATGAATTTCATTGCCCGTCACGCTCCCGGGTCTGTTTGACTAACTGGTGCCCGTACACCGCAAACGCACCGCACAGCACCCCCTGAATGACGGATTGCACGGACAACCCCAGCAACCCAATCGTAAGAATGACAGCAGCCACCGTTACCAGGTATACGATTGTCCAATCCGGAATCCGCGGCGTCTTTTTGAGCATGTAACCCAAACACCAGCAAGCCGCCACGACAATGAACAGTTGCGGATCGATGAGTTGAAAAATAACGTTCCAGTCCACTTTTCATCACTCTCCAAAACTATATTATGAACCTGTGGATTTCCAGAGCAGTGCGATTGCCCCGCTTATCACGCCCGTTATGATCGCGGCAATAATGGTTCTCCACAACCACTTGACGTCATTTTCAAATCCGTCCATCCTTTTGTACGCTTCATCTATTCGATTATGGGCGCTCTTAGCCCGTTGATCTGCTTCCCGAGCGATGTCGTCGGACTGATCAAGTTTATCAATCAGCCTGTCAATGCTGTTTGCAAGTCGACTGATGGATTCTGCCTGCGCTTCCTGTTTTTCTTCCATCCTGCCAACTTTCACGGCGATTTCGTTCAGTTTGTCCAGTTCCTGGTCCGACACGGTTACACCCCCAACAAAATAAAAAAACCTCCTATTCGGAAGTTTCTTCAAAGTCCAATCCCGTGATTTCCTTGTACTCTGCCTCAGTAATCACTCCTGTCCGGACACCGTCTTTGACTTGTTCCAGTGTCCAAAGCTTGCGTTCGTAAAACTTTTTGATTCGATCATACCATGCCGACATGTCATACGCCTCCCATCATGATTTCGTACCATAAATCGGCAATTTCTCGATCGGCTTCCGCGATACGGGATTCCTTGATCATAGCGTCATACCATAGACTGGCGACTTCGCTTTGTAATTCTTGGTTTTCCTGTAATAATCTCTTTGCGTTCGGGTTGTTTTTTATAGATGAATGGGTGAGCAAAAATCCGTCTTCGCTGACCTCCAATACGTAAATCGAATGTTCAAATTCATCCCCCGGTTGATAGGAATCGGTCTTCGCAATTCCATACCCCTCCTGTGGTGTTACTTCATCACGATGAATTGCAACAACCAACCCTGTTTCCAATTCGTATTCCAAATAGTACATCCCCAGCCCTCCTTTGATTTGTTATACCGTGGAGCCCGGTGAACTCGCGTTCCATATCTCTTGTCCATCCAGCAATAACCTATACACGCGGACTCTCGTCCATTGTTGCCCTGGTCCCGCATTTGTACTTGCGTGCGCTCTAATATAATAAAGTCCGCTTAGAGAACTGACGTTCAACGAGGTGATTTGTCTGCTGAATGGTTGCCCTGAATACCATCGAGCGTTATAAGTGTTGCCCCCTCCCATTTGAGAAGTGGAAACAATGAATATAGCGTCGGATTCTGTCGTTGAATTTTTTTCACTTTCCCAATCAATCTGTACGTTTGTAACTCCTGTTAAATCTACGGGTATGGTTGTTACAAGCGTGGACAAGCCACCGCCGTCCCAAGTAGTGTCCTGCGCGTACAATTCCACATGATTGCTGTATTTGGTCCAAGTGGAATTTGTTCCAAGCATAAGTCCCCTCGTTGCCCGGACGATGGATGTCCATATTTCCCGCCACGTTCCTCCCTGCCGTACAAAAACGGATTTGGCTTGTCTCCATGTGCCGCTTACACGAACGAAGACGTTTCTCGCTTGCCTCCATGAGCCACTTGCTCTTACGCTGAGCGGCATATGCCACCCCCTCCCTCGTCAATATTGGATCCAAATGTCGCCATCCGTTCCACCGGAGGGCGCAGATGAGGATATGTTTATATGTGTCCCTGTGCTTGCGGAAGTTGTAGCAATGTTTTTCCATCCATTTACATTTGCCTGTGGTATACCTCCATCATTGCCACGCAAACTGTTTGCTAACGTCACTTGGTTACCTTGAATATATCCGGTTGCTAAAACCCCATTGTCTACGAATAAAATTTCATTAGTGTCTATCCGCGTATTTTGTCCGTTATCAGCCCCTATTTGGAATGCATGATTTGTGCTTGTTTCAGAAGCGTCAGTTGTAGAACTTAACCGCAGTTTAACCGTTTTACTCGTACCGTCATCAAGTACTTCAAAAAGACTTGCAAGCGTATTTTGATTGAACACCAAGAAGGCTGCGTCTCTCGCCGTTGATCTTTCCCACGTAATCCTGGGCTTGGAAGAAGCTCGTATATCAGCCACACGCGCCCAGTTATTATCTCCCATATTCATTTCCGCAAATGTACCACTGGAGTAGTTGATATTTGACAAAGGAATTTTTGCCCAATCACCTATTGTTCCATTAGCGGTCCCGTACAATGCGCGATAGTATATTTCATAAGTCACCGAATTTCGTATTAAAAACTGTACACAAGCATCATCTGTAGCATTTTGACTTACAATTAAATACCATCCTGCGATTCCGGGTCTGGGGTGGTCTGTAAATGTATTTGACTCTGTTGTTGTCATATAGTACATGCCGGGAGTTCTGACATCTGATAGTTTTGTAATTGAGCCAGAAATTCGAAGTCCTTTCCCGTCATCTTGTGTCAATTTCAGCATTTGAGCTACGGTTTTCAAAGCGTATTGGGTATGAGGATCGCCTGTGCTACCATGGTTTCCGTCGTGCCAATTTTCGACGAATTGCGACCAACCTTGCCCTGTTACCCATTTTCTCATCCAACTTTTAAGGAGACCGCCGGCAGAACTTTCGTAAAATATTTGAATAGTTCTGTATCCACCAAATTTAAACGTAACAATTACGCCAATATTAGCAGGATAACCATCAGCAATTCCTTGTGAATCGCCTATTGGTGTGTACATGATGGTTATACCGTTTGGAATGGTGTCTCCACTTTCGGTAGCTGCGCGGTATGGAATTATGGTTACTTGCTCAGACGTTACATTATGCGGATTATTTTTTTTATTTTCATGCGCCGCAACCGCATTATCAACGTCGATTTTCCGCGCCACATCATCGTTTGCTGCGGGAGTAGCGGCTTTGAAACGACCGGAAGAATCGCGCTGGACGATGGTATTCGCCGTCGCCGCGCTAGTTGCGCCGTGGACACCGGTGGTTGCGTTTGCGTGTGCGTCTACTTTCGCCTGTGCCCCCGCAGGTGTTTCCTTCGCGTTCCATGTCGTTCGTTCCGCGGCGGTAATATGCTTTACGGTATCGTCGATGTGCGATTTTGCCGCGGTCAGCGTTGTCGGCGGGGCGTCCCACCAGTTCGTCGTCCCCAGGATGGCCTTGATCCGGTTCGCAATCCACGAAAACCATTGCGTCAGCGTTCCAGGACCGTTAGATGACGGTACTTGTGCCGGGTCGGCGGTGCGGTTGCCGATCACAGTATCCGTAGCTGCGCCACTGGCCAGTTTCGCGGAGGTGACGGCTCCGTTGGCGATCTTTGGCGTTGTCACGCTGCCATCAGGATGATCAAGTATGGGCGCGGTTTTGTGGGCGTTTATATTGGCCTCGGAAGCGATCACATCGTTTTTGAGCTGAGCTATTTCTGTGTCGAGAATGTCGGCGTTGGCGTTAAAATCATCGACTATTGTAGAAATCGGATTGTCCAGGTTTTTTTAATCCCAGGTTAGGTGTTGTGTTCACGCAATCACATCCTCTCTAATTTCCCTGTGCGTATAAGCCGAAAGCTGGCCATGCGTAAATTGGCTGACTGACGAGTGCTGGTTGTACCTGAGTTCGACGATTAAACGAAGATTGGCCGGCACGACTTCCCGTAACATTTCCTGTGCTGCATCGAATTGACGTTTGGAAACAAGCTCGATTAACACGCGCAGCATGTATGGTTCTTTGTGCAATTCTATGACGTAGTGTCCTTCTCCGAGCATAACGTTCAGACGTTCTTCCAGCATCCTCATTGTGTATGGCAATCGGTTGAGCCATTTCCCGGCGACACGAAATCGGCGTGTTTCAAGCGTGTCATCGCCATATGGCACGATGCCAAGGATAGATTCGCGTCGTGCGATACCGCGCTCGGTCGCTGTCTCGATAAATTGATCATCCAAGATGTTCTCTATCTCTTGTGTGAGCGCTTCGAGTTTCTCATTTTCCGCGTCCCCAATCAATCCAAACTCGCGTATTTGTTCAATAAACTTCGGCCAATATTCACGTATATCAGGCATTGATCGTCACCTGCCCCAGCACTGGCACCTGGTCGTCGGCGAGCGTGACGTTGGCGGCGGCATCGTTTATCTTGGTGCTGGTCACATCCAACACACCAGGCACGTCTAAAATGCGTGCGTCAATAAGGGCGACGCGTACGATGATTTGGCTTGTGTCTTGCCACGATTTGCGCAGTTCATCCAAGTAAGCCTCGATCTTGGCCTGCACCTCGGGAAGCACGCTTTCGTGTGTGAACCCTGTATCAAGGAGAAGCATCGTTTCGACGTTGATCGTGACAGGCTTGGCGCTCTCAACTGTCACAACATGCCCGATTGGAGCGATCCCGTATCCCTCACCTTGCGGCGGCGGATCCATATCATTTTGTACCCGATCAACCAGTCCTGTGTCGGCGGGGAGGTGATTGGCGCCAAGAATGACGAGCCGAACTGTTCCCGGGCCGTTCCATACCGGATCAACCTTAACCGCCGTTACGCCCTCGATTGCGAGTGTCTTCTGCCGGTAATCCGCGATGTTACCGCCAAAAGCTTGCCCGCGCAAGTTATCAAAATACCTATTTCGCAAACTCTCGTCATCCTCTTCTTCTGCACCATGTTCAATGATCTCGGTCACAACGGCTTTTCCAAGACCGGGGATGTTACCGATTGGAAGCATATCGCCGCTGGGAGCGTTCCCCGCCTCGCCTGCCGTTTCGCATTCGAGGACAACATCGCCAACAGTTTGTTTTTCGATGACTTGAAAAATCACATCGTCGATTCGGAATCGTGAGCCGATCGGTACGTCCATCGGCGAGTTGTTACGGTCATAAAACAGCCCACGCCTCCGTGCTTTGGTTGCCGACTTTCGTGTGACGCCGATTTCCGCTGCGCGCATGGTGAGATACTCGCCGCTTGCGGTATCCGCAAAGGTCAACCGCATGAGTATGTCCAACTCCGCATACATCTGCGCCAGCTCCGCAGCCGCCGGCGCCAGGGCATCATAGATGACCGAGCCTGGCCGCTTATCTATACTGTTCGGCACCCGGGCCAGCATACGTTGCAAGATCGCCTCAAACGTCTGAGATTCATACATTCGTTGTCACCTCCTGCTGGAATGATCCGAACGTCGACACAACGGTGAACCGGACCGTGGCGCTGTCGCCGGCTATGTCGATCTGAACATCCGTGACATCCTCAATCCGGTCGTCCTGCGTCAGCGCCTCACGGATCCGGCGGCGCAGTTCGGACCGGACGAGAGCTGGATCCTGGCCGATAAGCCCATTGAACTCCGCTCCATAATCCGAACTGTAAATGAGATATCGAAAACGTTCGGTCTTCAGTATTTTGAACACCGCCTGCCGGACCGCATCGAGTCCATCCATCATTCCCGTCACTCGTCCGCGGTCGAAATCGAGCTTCCATGTACGGGAAGGCTGTTCGATGGTCGGAGGATTCTGTCGACTGATCTGCCCGCCTACCGGAATCATGAGCCCACCACCTTACCCAGGATCAAATATTTCTGCCCGCCCTGCATTCGGAGTAATACAACGCGGTCCCCTGCCTCGAGACCACGGCGAATGACGATCGGTTCGGTCAGCGCGTTGTCTGTCGTGTCGCTTGAAATGGTGTGATTATGTCGCAAATCAATCTCCAGCCGTGTGAGTGACTCCGGCACCATCAAAAAATCCGCGTCGAGTGTGAAACGTTGGTCCACGTTCACCTCGAGCGGATTCGTCTTTGTTACAATCCCGAACATCACGGCTACCGGATTTCCTGCCTCCATGGCCGAAAGGGCGGCTAATCGTATAGCGTTAATCATGTTAAATCACCTTCAGTGTGAGCGACATCGCATGTTCTTCCCCGTCGAACCGGTGTTTCGCCTCGTCCACCATCATGGGTTGGTTTATATTGAGCGACTCGATGATGATGGGCAAGTACATCCCGGCACGGACCCGGATGTCTCCGATTGCGTCGATTTTAAGCGAGCGCCGCTCCCGATTATGGAGTTGGGATAACTGTGTCAGAAGCTCGTTGATTTGCGCGTCGTTCATATTTTCATTTACAGACTGATACAACTGCAACACTCCCCACCGGGCGATATTCGCGCTATCCTGTTCAACATACAGTTCACGCTTCCCGGTCTCTTGGTTATCCCGGTACAACTTAATCCGGTTGTAGGTGTCCTGGTCGATATCGCGATTAAGTTCGAAATCCGTCATCAGACTTTCATCGCCAATATAAAAACCGGCCAGAAAGTCGTTCACATTTCGAAGAGACAGCTCCCCAAAGTCATCAAAAAATACATAGAACCGGTTGGTGTTCACCATGGTGAGCGTGTTTGCCTTCTCGATAATGTCCAGCAACGTCTGCCCATCCTCAACCATCGACGGGATCCTGTAGCCGGTATCATCGATACGGCCGACTTTCAAACCAAAGTCTTCGGCAATCTGCCGGATCACTTCCCCTGTCGTGACATTTTTAAATACATAAGTGTCCTTGTTCTGCAGGTACCGTACCTGATCGTATGCCTTGACGCTGATCTCGGCGTCCCGGTTTGTCCTGAGGCTGAACACGTACCCGTAGAACATGTTAACATCGTCTTTCCGTATTCGAACGATGTCGCCGTTCCGGATCGTGAATGAACGATTCTGGTAGAGGCCGCTGTTCAGGATCGTAAAATCGACGCTCGCCGGCCGTCCAACGCGGGTTGTTGTCCAGGAAAGGTCGGTAGCGATCTCGGATACGTTCCACACGTAGCCATCTTTGTTATCGATGAGGATCTCAAGCAATGGCGTCACCGCTTTCCATTGGTATACGCAGGACTGTTCCGGGTTTTAACTGCTTCACTTGTGCATCCGTTAATCCGTTGTATGTTTGAATATCTCTCATCCGCGTATCTGTCCCGAATACTTTCTTCGATATTTTCCACAAGTTGTCGTCCGGTTGAACAGTGTAAATTTTAAGCGGTGCCCGGTCATCCAAACGAGGCGGCTGAGATTTGAGCGAAGCGATTCTGCCGTCTTCGGTTCGCTCGATATCCAAACGTCTTGCGGCATAAAACCGATATTGTTTCAGTTTCAACGTATATTGAATGTCGCCCGGTGCACCCCCAGACTCTTTCCATTCAAAACTGTCAATGCTCGCCGGCGTGTTGATATCATAGTAGGCCGATGTCAGGATGAAGCGGATCGGGCGTTTCGTTTCCATCCAATCCCTTAGATATTCCACATATTCAATGGGAGACAGCAAGGATTTTGCGGTTACGAAAGGATACGCCTGTCCCGGGAACAAGCTGCTGAACGAAAAAGTCGTCAGTTTAGGTTTTTCAATTGCATTGACAATACCGAGCCCGTAAACATCGTATTCCGTCCCATTTCCGCCGTCACTGATTTCGATGGACTGGGGCAATATGGGAACCTCGAACCACTGTTCGCGGTTGTTGAAGCTTAGTTCCATGTAATAGGACATTATACTTTCGTTCCTCCTTTCCTTGAGAAAAAATAAACCACTCTACTGTGAAATATTGGAAATTGTCAAACTTGCCAATCCGCCCTTGTTCAACCAACCCTTGCTTGATATCGGAACCTTGAATTCCAATCTTTATGGTTTCCATCTTTTTTCATACCCCATAAACTCCTTGCGCCGAAAAAGCGATTTGTTCCGTCAGCGCGGTTTCAATACGGGAGATAATCTTATCGACATCCGCCTCTTTACTGATCGGCCCGGTTGTTACCTGCACCGTCGGCGTGAGCGTCACAAAATTTTGAATGGAATTCATCTCGGCCAGTTCGCGCATCATTTTCAGGTCTTCGCTGCCGATGTCCACGGTGTCGCGGATTTTGCCGACTTCGTTGACTTTGTTGATGTTGGAATTAGTTTGCCATTGGCTGAAATCAAAAGTGTCAGTATCCATTCCGGCGTCCATTTCCTCGAAACGATCAAGTCCAAATTTTTCTTTTATCTTATCCTCACTGAAATTTTCTATGAGATCCTGACCGCTCTCCTTAAATTTTTGAAAATCAGCCTTAAACGCAATCTCTTTGATTTTTACAGCTTCCACGCCTAGCAGATCGGCAAAGAATCCGGCTACCGAGTTAATGCCCCGAATAGCTTCATTAATAATTAAAATGACTGAGTTTATTGCTTTTTCTGCCATGTCAACGATGAAACCAAACACATCAGAAAGTACTTGCTTTAACCCTTTGCTCATTTCCATCAAAGCCGCAAATGCAGTAATTAACCCGATCACGATTGTGATTATGCGAACAATTGGATTCATTTTCATGACAAAGTTAAGTGCTTCTTGAACTATTGTTAATGCCGCGGTAGCAATTGTCTGTAATCTCGTCCATAAGACCAACGACTTTGTTATTGCAAGATAAGTCAACCAGGCGGCAATAACGCCGAAAATAATTGGAGACAACCCTGCAATAATAATTCCCAGGTTCTGTACGGCTTGTAGCGCCATTAAAAATCCTTGTATAACAATAGGAATTCCAAATTGTAATCCACGAATCAACCAATCCGCTGCCACCGCCGCATATTGTAAGGCAATAGTCAGCGATTGAACAAACATGGATCCCTGCGCAGAATTTAACCATTCATTCAATCTTTTAAATACCCCTTCAAACGCGCGGAAAGCGTCGTTTTTGAACTGTTGAGACACATCACCAAACGTCTTCGGCACGGTTTCAAACTTTTTATTGATGTCATCGGCAGCCGCAAAAAGTGCTCCCTTGATAATGTCCGCTGTGATCATTCCCTCAGCGCTCATTTCTTTTAATTCGCCTTTCGATTTACCGGTAAATTTGGCGATAGCGTCAGCCAACATCGGCGCCTTTTCCATAATTAACTGGAATTCATCGCCCTGCAACTTGCCTGCGGCCATCGCTTGCGTAAGCTGATGCATACCGGAGATTTGCTCCTCAACCGATGACCCGCCGATTTGGAACGATTTTTGCATTAATTCAGCAAAAGCGACGATCTCGTTCGTGTTTGAAAAAGCGTCACCAGCCAGAAGACCAAGCTCACTGACATTGTTGGCCATCGACACAAAATCGCCACGCGCCCGTTGTGCCGCAGCGAAAATACGGTTTTGAAGCTGTTCGACTGTTTGACCTTCATCAACGATCAAACCCAAACGCGCCTGAGTAGACATGTAAGTGTCCGAAGCGCTGATCGCTGCTTGCAAACTTTGGGCATTTACATAAGCAGAAAACAAACCTGCACCTACACGCTTGATTCTTGAAAGGAATCCTTTGCCGTTTGAATTCACGTTTTGTGTCGAGAGATTGAACCCTTCCTGTTCTTGTATATTGTCGCGAATCCCGACCTCTACCTTTTCAATTTGTCGGATTAATTTTCGATAAGCATCATTCGCACTGCCGAGGTCGCCGCTTTTCATAGCATCATTCAATTTATTCTGTTCTTGTACGGCTTGATGCAACTTTCTCCGAATATCTTCTATAGCCGAATTCATGCGAGAGATGGCGGATGGATCCGCTTTTTCCGCCAGTTTTTCTTTTTCTGCCACCGCTTTTTCAAACAACTCTCCCAATTGTATGACTCGTTGATTTAATGACATAATATCGGCAGCAGCATTTGGCGGTAAAAATTCCATATCAGCAGCAGCCATTTGTTTTTGCACCGCCTGCATATCCTGCAGCATTCTTTTAGCCGACTCTATTTCTTGGCTCATTCGCTCCACTCCGCTCGTTTGAAAAATGTCCATCGAATGCGGGACATTCCAACCTTGATCGAACATTTTCAAGGTGTCAGAAACAGTTGCCATTATCTCACCGTCTTTCATAAAAAAAGCGCCTGTTTGGGCGCTTCAATCAGCTAATTTTTCAATCAGCTAATTTTCAGGAATAATTTTTAACTTTCTTAAATCCTCAACATTGAAATAATCAACATTGTCGTATCTCTTGACTCTAATTCCGTTTATTATTGTTTCAGGTTGATCGGATTTATCGCTCCAATGTTCAGGCCAAGTTATTTCATACACTTTCTTTTGTGACTCGGTATCAAAGAATGCGCTTTGATCTTTACTGTCACCGATAGTTATATGGATGTTTGCTTTGATATAGAGAGTATCGGAACTAATCCATTCTTCAGTGATTCTCATGGAATCCTCATTGAGTTTTAAAAAATCTTCAGGTGCCTTCCGTACTTCTTGTTCCTCTTTTTTATTTGGATCCTCATCAATAATTTCAATTTTTAAATTTTCCTGAAATTGTTTTATAAGTTCACGCTCTACCAATTCTCTACTTGCAATACTCCCGTTTCCAGTCCCATTTCCTGCGCTACTTGCGTTACTGGTATCGCTGTTGTCAGGATTTTTACCAATTTCAACCCGTTTCTTTGCATCGTTCCAACGATATTCAACGCCTAATAAATCCCCTATTTTAGCCAATGGTATATATGTGCTTCCTTCATAATTCAAAATGGGCAGTTCTTTGTCTTTGTACTCCACCCCATTTACAAAAATCGGATAAGGCGCTTCAGTTACAATAAACTGTTTCGTAGCTGCAGCAAACGCTGTTGAAGATAAGCACAAAACAATTCCCACTATGAATCCTGCAATCCATTTTTTCATAAGGTATCCTCCCTGCCTTTGGACAATTTTTCCTTTTCTATTCTACCACATTTTTACGCAAGGAAGTTATTTCCGTTTCAATTTAGCCTTCGAAGCCGCTTTTTTTTCCGCGTCAATCCTTTCATCGATCAATGCGAATAGAGCCGCTTTCTGCCTGACGTTCAGTTCCGCGAACTCCCACGGCATTATGCGTAGTTTGTGGAGGGCGTAGTAAGCATAGTTCCACTCACCGTCGCCCTCCCGAATCAGTTTTTTACCTCATCTACGAGTTCGTTAATGTCGCGATCAAAACCGTTAATTTCCTGAACCTTCTGAATCAGCGCCGCATACTCGCCGGCCAGGAGCATTTTTTTCAACAGTTCCTCAGCGCCGATCACGTTGTAAGATTTTTGCAATTCTGCGTCTTTTAAATCCGGGAACACAACGCTCGCAACAGCAATTTTAGCCAGATAGACTTCGGGTTTCGTTTCCGGGATCCGCTGGCCGCTTTTTCCTTTCACATATTGGGTTGAGGCTTTGCGGATGTCTTCGTTTTCGGCCTCTGAAAGAGTGCGAATCTTCCACGGGATCGGTTTTCCGTTTTCATCCTTGAACCGCTCGGAAACAACAAATTCCTCAACAATATCGGATGGAACGTTTTGAGCGAAAAAAGCTTTCAGCGTACTCATATGTTTTCATCCTCCTTGAAATCAAAAAAACACCTTGAAAGGAAATTTTAGTTGATAAGTTTCGGTTGATATCTTTGGCTTCATATGGCACAACTTGCGGTGAAGGCGCCCTCGGAAAAGGAGGGTTGGACGACGGATACTTTCCAAACGGATATGGTTCCGGCAGCTTTCGGAAGCCTTCCGGCGCTGTTGATATATAAAAAAACGGAAGTAACCCGCCGCAGGTTGACGGCCTGACGGGTTACTTTTTCCTGTTCCCGGAGGGTGCCCACCCCAAGATGCTGTACGGGAGCGGGGTTGGCCGAACCCCTCTTTTTCATTCTTACGATAACATGATGAAAATACCGCAATACATGAACAAATGCTACCGTATTAGGCGCCCGTGATGGGGTTGAACGATTCAAGAATGTCATAATCGTTAAACGTAAACGGCAGCTCTTCCTCCAGCCTGTCGTCGCTGGTGGCGTCAAACTGCGCCGCAGAAACGCTGTCCAGGTTGCAACCTTTCAGTA